>ERZ1046367.23-NODE-23-length-130591-cov-17.591369_pt1 | contig 130591 bp, 143 predicted proteins | sample MGYA00383091_ERZ1046367 | MGnify/ENA primary metagenome ERZ1046367 (study PRJEB29581, sample SAMEA5548361) | metagenome | biome: marine; feature: coastal; material: water | depth 50 m | study: Short-term variability in the microbial, nano- and picoplankton... | reverse complement strand
AACTATGTAGTTAATAAAGTCAACTAAATACTTGTAGGAGTTTAACCAAATCATGGCTAATTTATTTGAACAAGGAATCAATACAGCCAAAGGCATTGTTTCTGAGACCACTAATTCTGTACGAAAAGTAGCTGGACAGTTCTTTGATTCTGTATCAACTGATATTGGGCTAGGTAAAAAACAACGAATAGCTAATTCAGAACAATTAGGTAAAGAACTTGGAAAATTTGGTTCAGAAAACAAAAAAGCCGCCGCCAAAGCAAAATTTCCATTAGGAACTGCGAAAGATTGGCGAGTTAAATTAAGCATTCCGAATACTGAACCATTTGACACCGAATCACATCTTATACAGCCATTACGAGCAACAAACGGTTTAGTATTTCCATATACTCCTACTGTAATAATGTCACACACCGCAAATTATAACGCTTTAGCTCCTACACATAGTAATTATCCGTTTCAAGTATATGCAAATTCACAAGTGGACCAATTGGTTATCACTGGAGACTTTTTTGTACAGAATGGAATAGAAGCTCAATACTGGGTATCAGCATTGCATTACTTACGAAGTTGTACAAAAATGTTTTATGGTGGTAATAGTACTAATCAAGGAGCACCGCCACCAGTAGTTAAGTTAAATGGTTATGGTGATTATGTGTTTGATGATGTTCCGGTAGTTATAACTACGTTTACAGTTGATATGCCAGATCAAGTAGATTATATTTCAACACAAGTTAATGCAGGAGCCGGTACAACATTCACTCCTACAGATAAGAGATCAGACCCATCGATGTTTGGTCCACCAACTCGAGAAACTGTATTAGGTGTTAATCCAGGACAATTTTATGGTGATGCAGAGATGAGAACTGATTATTATACCTGGGCACCATCACAAAGTTTAATTTCAGTAACTTGTCAACCAATATACAGCAGAAATCAAATTGAGAACTTTAGTCTTGAAGATTTTGTTAACGGAAAATATGTTGGACAAAAAAGAGGATTTTTATAATGGCTTATTCACAAATAAGTCCGTGGGCAAATACTCCATATAATGAAGGACAGTTTGGTTTAGGATATTATCAAATTAAACCAGTTCCTGGGTCATCTGATGACACTCCTTATGTAATCGATCCACAATATAATCATAGACCTGATTTACTTGCATATGATTTATATGGTTCTACAAAACTTTGGTGGATCTTTGCTCAAAGGAATATGGATGTTCTTGAAGATCCTATTTATGATTTTGAATCGGGCGTTGAGATTTTATTATTAAGTCCTGCCGCTGTAAAAGATTTCCTAGGGTAATAATATGTCAATTCCGAATTTCGGCGTACTTAAAAATCTTCAGAAGACAATAGCTCAAAAATCTAATGATATTATTCCTTCAGCAACAGAATTAAATCATCTTAAAGATAATGTTACAGCTCGGTTAGAAGGACTTTCTAGTGTAGCTGAAAAAACAATAAGCCCTATTGTATCAGATATGGCTGAGTTACTTACTGACGGCAGTATAGACAATGCAGTAAATTCTCTTGGAGCCGTTGTTGCCAATCAAGCTACTAGTATTAAAGACGCCGGCAAGATAATAACTGATAAAATTGAAATACGGGAAAGATCTAAACTAATAGATGTTGTTAGAAAGGGACCTGCAGGAAGCCATTTTGCACCGGCCATTACTACAACAGCAAAAAAAGAAGAAAAAAACAAAGAAGAACAAAAACAATCTAACGCTACAGAATCTCCAAAGGAAAATAAGAAATTTCCTAATGTACTACCTAATCCGTTAAACGAATTTGTTAGTTGTAACTATGTTATTAGTCTTGGAGTATTAAATCCTTATGAAGTTTCAAGACCAGACGATACTTATATTAAAAATGGTCCAACAACTTATATTATTAAATCAGGTGGTGGCAACTTAGGGAAAAATGGAGTTAGAACAATATTTGAAGCAACTTTAAGTTCTTCCAATATCGATGGCGACGATACAGGAACAGAATTTTTTATTGAGGATTTAGAAATAGATGCCATTTGTACACCTAATAATAAAACACACATGCAAACCCAAGGAACAATGTCGTTTAAAGTTATTGAACCATATAGTATGGGACAGTTTTTAGAAGCATTACAAATTGGAGCAGAACAATCGGGGTATGCCCATTACCTTGATGCTGTATATGTGTTTTGTATAGATTGGGTAGGAAGTGATGAAACCGGAGCAACAAAAAGATTTTCAGACTTATCATATACTCGTACAAAAACACTAAAAGGCGGAGCAGGAAAACAAACAGTAAAAGAGACAGAGTATAGTCATCGTCGTCGGTACATACCAATCAAGTTAATGACAGCGTCCTTTAGTGTTACAGGCGGTGGTGCAGAATATAGCGTAAATGCTGTTTCTTCTAATGATGAAGGAATGAGAGCAAGTATTCAACGCCTTCCAGTAGATATAACTCTAGCAGGAGATACAGTATCTGAAATGCTACAAACAGGCCCAAAGAGTTTAACCAATGGTATTAATAGCCATTTATTAAGCAGACGATCACAAGATCCACACAAATATGCTGATGAGTTTATTATTATGTTTCCAAAAGATAATGCTCGTGATAGTAAGCAGTTAGGTGACCTATTAGGCAAAAATGCTGACAGCGAAGAGAAAGACCAGGCTGTTGAGAATCTAGACAATCCAGAAGAAAAAAAGAAATTTATCGCAAGAGGACATAAAGAAACAAACTGGGATACATGGAAGAAAACTAATGCCGGAATAGCATTACAAAGAGGCGATAAAAGTACCAAACTAAAAGAAAATGCATCTGATGAAAAACTTAATGCTATAGGTAAATCAAAAGTTTCAGAAGATAAATTATCCGCACAAGCTCAAATAGTCAAAGAAGAAGACTTAGTTACTAAAGAGACAGTAAATGGTGAACATATCGATCAGAGCAAAGTTCAGCACGAAGCTGATAAAAAAGCAATAGTCTTTAAACAAGGTACACATATTACTCAAGTTATTGAAGAAGTAGTTCTTAGTAGTGCCTGGGCACGTGGCTTAAGAGACCAAACCGCTGATAAAGACGGTAATAAAATTTGGTTTAGGATTGAAAATAATTTACATTTTGTTCCAGTAAAAGAAGTAGTTGACACACATGGACAAATGCCAAAATTATATATTTTTAGAGTTGTACATTATAAAGTACATGAATCAGTCTTTCAAAAGGTAACAGCTATTTCTAAAGGAAAAGATGAAATAATTAAAAAAGTAGTTAAAGCATATAATTACATATACACAGGTAAAAATAAAGACGTCATTAATTTTAATATTGAATATCAACATAGATTCCAAACACGGTTTCCTGCTGATGACGGAGGTGCAACATCTCATATACAAAATAAAGGTAATGATGCAACATCAGTACAATCTAATGCAATTGACTCAAACACACAAAAATCAGAAGGCTCAGGAGGGACAGTTCCAAGCCCGGCTGAATATGAAAGGATTAACCAGAAGCTTTATAATATTGGAGGCAACCCCGCTGGATATGCCAATTACACCAAACATAAGAACAATGCTATGGAAGAGGCTCATGCAAAAGCTAATCCCCCATTAGTTAAAAGATTAGCTGATGCTACGTTTACAAACTTTACATCAGGGATAAGAGCAGTTCCGGCAGGTCAAAAAGATACAATAGCTAGGACCTTTCATGAAGCTACACTAAACTTAGGTGCTGATATGATGATAGTTGAGTTAGAAATATGGGGAGATCCGTATTTCATATCAGATTCAGGTCATGGAAATTATAATAGTAAAAGTGAACAAGATTCATATATTGATGGTAGTGGACAAATGACATACCAAGATAAACAAGTATGGATCGCAATGGAGTTTAGAACGCCATTTGATATTGGTTCTGACGGAATAATGAATTTCCCAACAAACTATACAGATGGTAAAGTGGTACAACACTTTAGTGGCATTTACCGTATTACAAAAGTAGTATCAACTTTTAGCAAAGGAACATTTAAGCAAACACTTCACTTAATAAGACTTGGCCATCAAGACGGTAAAGCTGATAGTGAAGATAATTCTGCGGCTAAATCAGCCAATGATGCAGAAGGCAAGGCGGATAAGAACTAATGGCTAAAAATACTAATATAGATCGCAATGCTAAGATTGAAGAGTTTCAATCACAAGCAGGACCTTTTCAAGCTAAAATTGTTAGTCATATAGACGAAACTTATATGGGGGCTTTAAAAGTACAATTATTAAAAACAACAGATACTGGTAATACAGATTCAGTTTCTACACAAATATTAACGGCAAGATATCTTTCACCGTTTGGCGGCCAAACGCCTAGATTTTCTATTACAGAAAATGATAGCTATAGACATAGTCAGCAAAGTTATGGTATGTGGATGGTACCACCAGATGTTGGAACTATTGTACTAGTAATTTTAGTAGAAGGAAATCCGAACGAGTGTTTCTGGATTGGGTGTGTTAATGACAGATATTCAAATTTTGCAGTTCCAGGTAATGCCGCATCTACAAGGCATACCGATGCAACACCAGACGAGTTAAATGGTACAAAGTTAAAAGGTAAAAAACTTCCTGTAGCTGAGTATAATAAAGTTATTGGAGATATTTCGCATAAAGGAGGCGAGCCGACATTATTTAACAAACCATACCAAAAAGAATTTACAGAAACTTTAATAAAACAAGGATTATTAGAAGATGAAACTAGAGGCATAACATCATCTAGTGCTAGAAGAGAAATACCAAGTACAGTATTTGGAATTAGTACACCTGGACCTGTTGATAGAACAGTTGGAGCTCCAAAAGGTATGGTTGGTGCAGATATAAAAGTTAATAGGCATAGAAGTCGCCTTGGTGGAACATCATTTGTTATGGATGATGGTGATGATACCTTATTAAGAAAAAATCCAGCAACTATGGCACCACCAGAATATGCAAATATTATGCAAGACGAACCTAATGGAAATGTTACACTACCGCATAATGAATTAGTTAGATTAAAAACTAGAACAGGGCATCAAATATTATTACATAATACTGAAGATTTAATTTATATTGCTAACGCAAACGGTACTGCTTGGGTTGAGTTAACAGCAGATGGAAAGATTGACATTTATGCAAAAGACAGTTTAAGTGTGCATACTGAAAATGATTTTAATTTAACAGCAGGTAGAGATATCACAATGGAAGCTGGTGCTAATATTTCTTTAAAAGCAAGTGGAAGTTATCTTAATACTAATGCACCTAAACTGACTAAAGGTAGAATACAAATAGAATCAGCCGCTGACACTAATATGATTGTTGGCGGAAATCATTGGGTTACTACAATAGGAAATTATGAAGCTTATACCAAAGGCAACAATGTACTTACAGCAAGTCAGTCAACACATATTAAGTCAGGCGGACAACATGTAGAAACAGCTCCAAAAATTCATATGAATGGACCAGCGGCTCAAGGTGCTCAGATTGTTACAGCTCTTAGTACACATATTTTGCCAGGACATCCAACAGGTAATCTGACAGGTACTTTAGTACAAAGAGCTCCAATGCATGAACCATGGATGCACCATGAGAATTTAAATCCACAAAATTTTAAAATTATAAAAACAGATAGAGACGGTATAGTAACAGTAGAAAATAAAGACGAATTAGGAAAATATAATACACCAGAAGCATTTAAAAAGGTGTCTAAAAAATAGGGTAAATATAGTATCATGAGCATTAGCAACAGAGAATTATACAAACAGATAAAGGTACACACTAACCAGAAGCCACAAACTCCGGTTACAAGCCGAGCATATCGTGGTCTAAGTACGGTTAATCCTAGTAATAAAAGTCATGTGCTATATGATATAGAATTAATTAAGCAAGATATTATAAATCATTTCCATATACGACAAGGTGAAAAGTTAGAAAATCCAGAGTTTGGTACTATTGTTTGGGACGCTATATATGAACCTTTAACAGACCAACTAAAAGAAGTAATATCTGAAAATGTTACTAAAATTATTAATTCAGACCCACGTGTAACTGTAGAAAGTATTGATTTACAGTCTTATGAGAGTGGGTTAATAATTGATTGTGTTCTTACATATTTGCCTTATAATATTTCCGAAGCAATGAGGTTAAAGTTTGATGAAGACTCATTACAATTCGACAATTAAGTATGTGGTTAATGGAAACAAATAAATATAGTTAACAAGGAAAAAGCATGTCAGTAACTAACAGACAAAACAGATTACTTCTTTCAGAGGACTGGAGAAGGGTATATCAAACGTTTAGAAACGCAGACTTCACATCTTATGATTTTGATAGTCTACGTCGTACTATGATCTCTTATATAAGAGAAAATTATCCAGAAGATTTCAATGATTATATTGATTCAAGTGAATATCTAGCGTTAATTGATCTTATTGCATTCTTAGGGCAAAATATTTCTTATCGTATTGATCTTAATGCTCGAGAAAATTTCCTTGAACTAGCTGAACGTAGAGATTCAGTTTTACGTTTAGCACGATTACTTTCTTATAATCCAAAGCGTAACCAATGTGCTAATGGATTAATAAAATTTGAAGCAGTATCAACAACTGAAGAAGTTGTTGATTCAAATGGAACAAATTTAGCTAACCAAACAATTGTTTGGAATGATCCATCTAACGCTGACTGGCGTGAGCAATTTGAAAAAATTATGAATGTAGCATTGCCAATTAACTCTACAATTGGAAAACCAATTAAGAAAGATATTGTTGAAGGTATATTAACACATCAATATAGATATAAATCAAGTAATACAGGAGTTCCTGTTTATACATTTAGTAAAGGTATTGACGGTCGCAATCTTCAGTTTCAAATTGTTTCATCAGATGTATCTGATGGAATTATATCAGAAGAGCCACCATTACCAGGAAACAGTTTAGCATTTTTATATCGTGATGATGGTCGCGGACCAGGTAGTTCTAATTCTGGATATTTTTGTCATTTCCGCCAAGGAGTTATAGATCAAGGTACTTTTACTGTTGATGCTCCTAGTTCTAATCAGTCAATTGCTATAGGCGGGACTAATGTTAATAATACTGATGTTTGGCTTTATAAGTTAAATGCAATAGGCAGTGAAACAGAGTTGTGGACAAAAGTTGATTCTGTAGAAGGTAATAATATTGTTTATAATAGTATACGAAAAAAGATTAGAAATATCTTTGGAGTACTTACTAAATCTCAAGATAAAATTGATTTAATTTTTTCAGACGGAACATTCGGAAATTTACCTATCGGTGACTTTAGAGTTTATTATAGATCAAGTGTTAACCAGTCCTATAATATTCTTCCACAAGACTTATCAAGTATTGGTGTAACTATACCATATACTTCAGCCGCTGGAGTTACAGAAACTCTTAGTTTAACACTTTCATTAAAGTATACAGTAGATAATAGTAGTACATCAGAAAGTAATTTAAGTATTCGAGAAAATGCTCCAGCTACCTACTATACACAAAATAGAATGGTTACTGGAGAAGATTATCAAGTTTCTCCTTTAGGAGTCAGCCAAGAAATTATTAAAGTTAAAACAGTTAATAGAGCATCAAGCGGAATTTCACGCTACTTTGATTTATTAGACAGTACTGGAAAATATTCAAGTACAAATTTATTTGGTAATGACGGTGTTGTATATAAAGAATCGTTAACAAAACATAAAAACTTTACATTTGTAACTAAAGTTGATATTGAAGGACAAATACTAAACACCATTGAACCAATATTATCCGAAAAGCAATTATTAAATTATTATCTAACATCGTTTCCTAAAACAATTGTTTCTGATTTAGGAGCAAGTTGGGTACAAACAACTAAAGCTACTAATCTTACTACAGGACATTTTATAGATGCTGATAGTACAAAATATCAACTTGGAATGTATACAGGTAGTGCTTTAAGATTTGTTGAACCTGGGACATTATTAAAGTTTACTGCTCCTGAAGGATACCACTTTATGAAAGATGGTACTCTAATGGCAGGCAATGCAGACCATATAGGTGCTCTTGATTATAAATGGGTTAAAGTTATTAGTGTTGAAGGGGACGGTACTACTAATACAACTGCCGGCGCAGGCCCTGTAATACTTAATGATATAATTCCAACTAATGCAATATTAAATCAGGTGGTACCTAAGTTTTCTAAAACTTTACAAGCCGCAGTTAAGACACAAATAACTGATCAAATCTATTCTAACAAAACGTTTGGTTTACGTTATGATGTTAATTTAAGGCAGTGGCGTGTAATTATTGAAAACAATTTAAATATTACAGGAGAATTTAGTACAGGTAAAACTGGAGATATTACAAATCAACGGTTAGATTCAAGTTGGTTATTATTGTTTGAAACAGATGGTGAAAAATATACTATTACATACCGCGGTTTAAGATATATTTTTGAAAGTGCCGAAGAGGTTAGATTTTATTATGATAGTAGTGATAAGATCTATGATAATAAAACAGGCCAAATTATTAAAGATAAGATTACAGTTTTGTCTATTAATTTAAAACCCGATCTTCTTACGCCATTTACAGAAGATGCAAGTTGGGAAATTACACTTCCGTATCGTGATGTTAATGGATATGTTGATACGAAAAAAGTTGAAATTAGTTTTTATGATGAAGACGAGGATGGAATTGTTGACGATCCTGAGACATTTATTAAGATTGTTAATGAAGAAGTAAATCCTATGGCAAAATATATATTCCAAAAGAAATTTATTACATCAGATGGATTAGATGATTACAAATATGTTAATAATGCTACAGAAAAAATTATAGTTAAAAAAGATCAAAGTTTTGTAGGTGCATTAAGTCTTTATACTGAAGGACAAGTGTTTTATCTTGATACAGAAAAAGTATTCAAAATATTAACATCTGGTGCTTTAGTATTAACAACAGATTATAGAGCACATATAGGACGAAGCGATCTTAAATTTCAATATATTCATGCCGCAGATGATGATAGTAGAATTGATCCTAGTAGTAGTAATATTATGGACACTTATCTATTAACAAAAAGTTATGATGCATCATTTAGAGATTTCTTAGATGGCACAGTAGCAACTAAGCCGTTGCCTCCGAGTAGTGATAATTTGTTTAATAATTATGGAAGTGAAATTAATAAACTTAAATCAATTAGTGACGAAGTCATTTATCATCCTGTAAAATATAAAATATTATTTGGTGCAAATGCTGATTTAGATTTACAAGCAACTTTTAAAATAGTTAAGAATCCAGACCAAGTTGTTAATAGTAATGCACTTAAAGCCTCGGTTATATCTTCAATCAATCAATTTTTTGCTTTAGATAATTGGGATTTTGGAGATACGTTTTACTTCTCAGAGCTTAGTACGTATGTTATGGCTACAAATGCACCGGATTTAGTAACAATGGTAGTTGTTCCTAATCAGAATTTACAAGGGTTTGGTAGTTTGTACGAAATTAAATCAGAATCAGATGAAATTTTTATTAGTGGTGCAACAGTTGATAATATTGAAATTATTGATTCTATTACAGCAAGTAGATTGAAAGCATCTGGTAAAGTTTTAACAGAAGCTTCTAGCTCAAATTCAGGAATTCAAAGTGCAAGTATATATACATCTGGATCGATTACAACTGGCTCCGAGGGGACTAACATCTAATGGCATTTAATGATGATCAACATGAATATCCTCTTCCAGGAAGTTCATCAACTCCGCCACCAAAACGAGAAAGTGCAGAATTACTTCCAAGATATTTTCGTACACCGACAAATAAGAAGTTTTTAAATGCAACATTAGATCAGTTAACGCAACCAGGTGTTGCAGAAAAGTTAAATGGTTACTTTGGTAGACGTATGGCTAAAGCATACCAAGCCAATGACACTTATATTGCTGATCACAATAGTGATAGAGAAAATTATCAACTTGAACCTGCCGCAGTTGTTAAAGATGAATTAGATAATGTTCTTTTTTATAAAGATTATTTAGATTACGTTAATCAAACAAAAGCATTTGGCGGGACTACAACAGATCATAGTATTTTTAATAGCCAAGAATATTATGCTTGGAATCCTAATCTTGATTGGGATAAATTTACAAATTTTAGAGAATACTATTGGTTACCTTCAGGTCCAATAGGAATAAGTGTTGTTGGACAAGCTAAGGACATTGTAAGTACATATACTGTAACTAAAAAAGATAATCTAGATAATAACGGATATGTTTTCACTCCAGATGGACTAACACAAAATCCAACACTAAAACTATATCGAGGACAAACATATATATTTGAAATCGATGCACCAGGAATGCCACTAACTTTTAGAACTGCTAGGTCTTTAGATCCTAGTTTATTATATTCTAAAGGATTAGATGATAGTACACAGACAGTTGACGTAGGAACAATTACATGGACTATTGATATTACCACTCCTGATACATTATATTATGTTAATGGTAATGATATCAATGCAAGTGGGCTAATTCAAATTGCAGACGTTGTTGAAAATTCTTCAATAGATGTAGAAAAAGAAATTATTGGTAAAAAAACTTATACAATGACCAATGGACATGCATTGTCTAATGGAATGAAAGTATATTTCCAGGGTGCAGTAACACCAACAAAGTATGCTACAGGTGAGTGGTATGTAGAAGGTGTTGGAACTGCAATTCAACTTATTAACGAAAAAGCATTAGAAATACCAGCAACATATTCAACAGACAAACCTGTACTGTTTGATTCAGAAGCATTTGATAGGTTACCTTATAGTAATGCTAATAGTTTTGCAGGAACTAAAGATTATCTATTAGTTAATAGAGCATCGAGTAGTAGAAGTCCGTGGTCGCGATATAATCGTTGGTTTCATAGAGAAGTTTTAGATACTATTTCAGCTATTAATGGAACTCCAACAGAGATTGATCAAAATTATAGAGCAAGGCGACCGATTATCGAATTTATACCAGGATTAAAGTTACATAACTTTGGTACTAGTGCTAAAGATGATATTGATTTACTTGATACATTTACTAAAGATGTCTTTTCAGATATTGAAGGGCAAATTGGGTATAATATTGATGGAATAGATGTCGTTGATAATATGAGAATTTTGTTTACTGCTGATAAAGACAGTAGAGTTGAAGGCAAAATTTTTAAAGTAAAGTTTATTAAACATAATAGTGTAAGACAAATTAGTCTTATTGAAGAAACAGACACAAATCCAATTGAAAACGAAACAGTTTTAGTTCTTAATGGTGACTCTTACAAAGGTAAAATGTGGTACTATAATGGTACTGTATGGAAAGCTGGACAGGATAAAACAGAAGTAAATCAAACACCGTTATTTGAATTATATGATGGCTCAGGATATAGTTTTGCAGATACAACTTATTATCCAGCATCAACATTTGTTGGGAATAAAGTCTTTAGTTACAAAATAGGCTCTGGTGTTGTTAAAGATCCCGAGTTAGGATTTTCTGTAAGTTATAGGGCATTAGAAAACACTGGTGATATTCTGTTTAATTTTGATTTATTAAACGATTCATATACATATCAACAAAACAATGCTGTAAAAACAGGTAAGACAGATATAGGCCTATTAAGGGTGTATACTGCAATTAATACATTTACGTATACATCGGGGTGGACTAAGGCAAAAGCTGAAAGTGTACAACCTGTTTGTAGACAATATGTTGTAGATCTTGTATTTAACGACTTTCCAATTGATGTTTATGATAGAAGTGGAGACATAAACGACTTATCGGTAATAGTTTATGTTAATAATGTAAGGAAGCATAATATAACAGATTATGTGATTAATAGAATTAACGGTACAGCATTTATTACATTTGTAAAAAAATTAGTAAAAGATGATATTTTAGTTATTAAGACTAAAAGTGCTACAAAGAAAAATGCTAATGGTTATTATGAAATTCCTATTAACTTAGAAAGAAATCCACTAAACAATAATGTTTCTGGATTTACAGTAGGTGAAGTTACAGATCATGTTCTTAGTATAACTGAAGGTAGAGATGATTTTAAAGGAACGTTCCCCGGAGTAAACAATCTTAGAGATTTAGGCGATCTTACTAGATACGGAACACGTTTTGTTCAACATAGTGGTCCTGTTAATCTTGCCTTATATCATTTAACTGATCAACCTGCGAATGTTGTCCATGCAATTAGATTTGCTAGTAAAGAATATGGAAAGTTTAGACGCATTTTCCTTCAAGAAGCAAATATGTTAGGATTTGACGGAGAAATAAAAGAACACTTTGATCGTGTTATGAAAAAGGTAGTAGAAAATAAAACTAATGATATGCCGTTTTATTTTAGTGATATGATAGGTATAGGTACATCATCTAGAGTAAGTAATCCAGTAAGAGATCCAGATATAGTATTTTTTCCGCTATCAAAAGATTTTAATTTAACAAAACTATCTTCTAGAGCAGTTGGTGTTTATAAAAATGGAGTACAACTTCTTGAAGGGAAGGATTATACATTTGATCTTGATAATCCTGGATTTGTTTCTATTACAGCTACAAAGGCTGTAGGAGATACAATTGATATTTACGAATACGAAAAAACAGACGGTAGTTTTATTCCTCAAACACCAACAAAATTAGGGTTATATCCTAAGTTTGAACCAGCTAAATTTATAGATGACACATACCAAGTACCAACAGAAGTTATTCAAGGACATGATGGTAATATTTTTGTTTGCTATGGTGACTTTAGAGATGATTTGCTGTTGGAATTAGAAAGAAGAATTTATAATAATATAAAAACTAATTATGATTCAACAATATTAGACAGACATGAGTTTATTGGTGGAGAATCTAGAAATACAAGTTTTTCTAAATGGCAACGAGACAAAGCATTAATTACTGATTTTACAAACTGGTTAGAGAATGTTAGTAATATAGACTATACTGATTACAGTTTTTACGACAGAACAAATAGCTTTACGTTTAATTATAGTAGTATGACATCCCCAAAAGGTGCAAAACTACCAGGATACTGGAGAGCAATTTATAAAGAAGCGTATGATACTGATCGCCCACATTCACATCCGTGGGAAATGTTAGGATATTCTTTATGTCCTACATGGTGGACAACTGTATATGGACCAGCACCATATACTAGTGAAAATAAAATTTTATGGCAGGATGTTGAAGACGGATTAATTAGAGAACCAGGTAAATCATTACAATATCTTACAGCGTATGCTAGAAAAGATATTACAAAACACATACCAGTTGACAGTGAAGGTAAGTTACTAAGTCCTTTGGATAGTAATTTTGCTAAAAATTATGTTCTTACTTTAACACAAGCTCCTTTTGATTTTGGTGATGAAGCACCAACTGAAACAGCATGGCGTAGAAGTAGTGAATATCCATTTGCATTTTTATTAAGCTGGATTCTTAATCAACCGACTAAGGTTATGGGATTAGGGTTTGATAGATCAAGAATTATAAGAAACTCAGCTAAAGAACTTGTGTATAGCGAAACGTCTAAAAGAATTAGACTAGAAGATTTAATTTTCCCAAGTACACACGCTGATACATCTAGAGTTAGTACATCAGGTATTGTTAATTATATTGCTAATTATATTGGATCACGTACTTTAACATCTTACACAACTTATAAGAAACATTTAAAAGCTGTAAGAAATCAATTAGGATTTAAAGTTGCAGGATTTACAGAAAAATCTAAATTTAAATTAATCCTAGATAGTAGAACTCCTTATAATGAAGGGAATGTTTTTATTCCTGATGAAAACTATAAAATATTTTTAAATACAAGTTCCGTTGTTGATCTTGTAAGTTATAGTGGTGTTATTATTGAGAAACAACCGGCAGGATTTATTATAAAAGGATATAATAAAAATACTCCTTACTTTAAATATTTTAAGCATTATGAAAGACAAGGTGATCGAGTTGAAATAATCGGTGGAGTTAGTGATAGTTTTATTGTATGGAAAGCTGGACAAACATACATACAAGGACAAACAGTATCATTTAAGAATGAATTTTATAGAGTTAAGACACAACACTTTAGTGATGATACTTTTAGTAGCGATAACTTTGCTAAATTAGTTGAACTTCCTATTACTGGTGGTAAATCAGCAATCTTTAGAAGTGAATTTGATACTACAGTTACAGCAGAATTATCATACGGACATTTATATAGATCAGTTCAAGAAGTAGTTGACTTTTTATTAGGTTATGAGAAGTATCTCATTGCACAAGGATTTGATTTTAATTATTTTAATAGAGATATTAATGCTGTTGAAAATTGGCAGTTAAGTAGTAAAGAATTTTTATTTTGGGCTACACAAAACTGGAATGCTAGTAGTATTATAACATTAAGTCCTGGCGCAAATAAATTAAAATTTAAAAGAGATCTTTATGCTTCAGATAATATATTTGGTAACTTTTATGACTATTCACTTTTAAAAGCAGATGGTCGAAAATTATTACCTGAGTTTGTTAATGTTTATAGAAACAATGCTAATGAGTTCCAGCTAACAACTAATAGTGCTGACGGTGTGTATTTTGTACAACTACCGTTAATACAAAAAGAGCATATTGTTTTAATAGACAACTATACAGTTTTTAGTGATGTTATTTACGATTTAGAACCAGGATATAGGCAAGAAAGAATTAAAGTTCTAGGTTATAGAACAGATGACTGGAATGGCACATTAAATATTCCAGGATTTGTTTTTGATAATGCTATTTGTACTGAATGGCAATCCTATCAAGATTATGATATTGGTGATACAGTACAATATAAAGAATTTTATTATGTTGCTAGAATACATATTCCTGGAACAGAAAGTTTTGAAGCAGAAAGCTGGGTAAGATTAGATGAAAAACCAACATCAGAACTAATGCCTAATCTAGATTATAAAGCGAAACAATTTAAAGACTATTATGATTTAGATACCGATAACTTTGATACAAATCAACAGAAAATAGCACAACATTTAATTGGATATCAAAAGAGAAAGTATCTTAGTAATATTATAAATGACGATGTTAGTCAATATAAATTTTATCAAGGATTTATCCAAGATAAAGGTACAAAGAATAGTTTAACAAAATTATTTGATGCATTAAGTAGTTCTGATAAAGATAGTATTGAATTTTATGAAGAGTGGGCAGTTAAATTAGGACAATACGGATCTTCAGACGGCTTTGATGAAATTGAATTTAAGTTAGATGAAGCAAAGTTTAAATTAAGTCCACAACCTCTTGAGTTAGTAGATACTGTTTCAGGAACAGAAACAGACTTAATTTATAGACAAAGACCGTTTGAAGTTTTTCTTAAACCTAACAACTATACACACAAACCTTTTCCAACAAAATATAGAGTAGAAGATTATATTCCTACAGCAGGATTTGTTAATGAAGCAGATGTTAAATTAACAGTTGCTACTTATGATGATATTTTATCTCAATCTATTACAGATTTAAATGTTGGTGATTATATATGGGTAGGACTACGTGGTGTAACATGGGATGTTGTTAAGTATATTAGTACTACAGACAGAGTATTAGTTGTAACTTCAGATGATGATGCTGGCACAACAACTTTTAAACTTAATAGTCAAGCTAGATATACCGTAAATGAAATTATAGGTGTATTAGATGTTACAGGTGCAGAAAAATTCTTTAAAGTTAAAGAAGTATCATTAGATAATTTAATTTGTTATCAAAACGGCACTACAGCAGATGTGGAAACAGCAAACGGATTTATTACACAGTTTACTTCATCAAGAGTAACTAATTTAACAGAAGCAAATTCTAAAGTTCTTAATACTGAATTAAAGGCAGGAGAACTAATTTGGGTTGACGATGATGATTCATCTCGTTGGATAGTATTACAAAATACTCCAGTTTATAGCTCACACCAAATACTATCAAATCCAGAAACAGCAGATTATCCCGGCGATGGGTTTGGCAAAGTTATTGCATCAAATGACAGGAATACTATTTTAGTTGTTTCAGCAGAAACAAAAGACAAAGTATATGTTTACTTAAGAGCATCTGATAATGTAAATTATAATCTATCTCAAGAAATACTTGCTCCAACAGACTTATATAGCGGAACAGGAAATTTTGGATCAAGTCTTGCATTAACTAATGACGGAGATTATCTAGTTATTGGGGCTCCGAATGCTAGTAATGTAAAAACTAAATTTAAAGGTGATTTTAGTATTGGAACATCATATGTAGCAGGAGACTTTGTATCATATCTTGAAACATATTGGGAAGCTCAATATCCAATTACAGGATCAACAGGAGCGTTAACTTTTCCTAGTTTTTATTCAACAGCAGTTCTTCATGATGCAAATTATAATACAGGAACAAATTCGTATCCTCCAATAGTATATGCAATACGAGGTGACTATAATTTAGAAGTTTCTACAACACACATTTTAGTTAGAGCACCTATTACACAATTTGCCGGCTCTGCGGCAGGCGATACAATACAACTTAACTGGAATCAGTATTCACAAAATTATCCAAGTGGAGTTTTACCATGGGGTTCAACAGGTCCTGGAGTATCAGCAGTTGAAGGATCTAAAACAATTACGTCAAAGATTGATCAAATATTGTATGTTGATAACTTAATAAGAATTCCAGTAGTTGGCGATTCACTTTCATCTTCGTCAGCACTTGGTGAGGTATCATATATTCGTATTAGTGATACTAATAAAGCAATCATTTATATGGAAAATGTTAGCGGACAATTTGATACGTCTGATACAATTTTCTTAAATGCAAATAGTTGTGGTACATATACATTAATTAATCCAACTGATGCTAGTGGTACATTTGGGGGCTGGTGGAAGATTGACGGATTGCCAGCATTTACTACTTCTTTACTTGCATCAGCTCAAGACATTACAATACCAAACCTTATAATGCAAGATTATATTACACAAGCTGAATCAAGATCACCAGTTCCGTTTAGTAATACAATGGATGAAGTATATGCATTAAATCAAATTTCAGATCCTACAAAAGGCGGCCGCTTAGGACATCTAAGTTATTATGATAAAAATGGTCTTCCAAATTTAAGTGAATTGTGGTTTTTACGATCTCCTAAATTATTTACTGATACTGCAAATAATGGTGACACATTTAATATAAGAGTTAATACTATTAAAGGCGGAGTAGATCCAATTTCAGTTTTTGATCCAGCATCATTAGGATTAACATTTACATACCTAAATGATTCATCACATCAAATTTTTGATATATGGAGTGGATTTATTGATGTTACATTTACAAATTTTGATTTAAGTGGTAATGCTTATATTCCCCTAGAAGGAGAAATAATTGTTGATGATAATACAGGTGCTACAGCTGAGGTTGTATACATACAAGAACAATTATTAACAGCAAGATTATATGTTAAGAATAGAGTAGGTACTTTTAGTTTTGGAGTTAACAATGGAGCCACTAGCACGATTAGTATTAAAGACAGAATTAGTGCAGGGGTTAATAGACTATCAGGGAGATTAGATCATGCAGATATGGATAGTGCGACTACAGGTAAAATGGTTGTTGTTAAAAATGACGATTCGACGCAATTTCCAGTTACTGCGTCAACGTTTCAAAATGAATTAGAAGTTCATTTTTATTCCAGTAGCACAGTAACAGGTATTGCACGTACACCGAATTATCCACACCCGTTAAATAAAGATTGGAAACAGTTTTATAATATTCCCACTCATTCTTCAGGAACACCAGGAGCATATACTAACGAAGGAATGTATTGTACATATAATAGAACCCGTGATGGGCAATATTCATTCCAGTATGGATACATAGTTCCTGACAGAGGGTCTAACAAATATCTTGGCAAACAAATATCATTTGCTACTAAAGACAAGTATCATCGTCTTTATATTAGTACAAATGATATTAATAGTATAGGCAATGCTGGTAGAGTATATTTTATTAATCATGGAACAGATGCAGATGGTAATACATTTACTTTTGCTTTAGGTAAAGATAAAAATTATAAAGGTACTTTTAGTGATTCACAAATATACTATGAAAATGATATAGTTTTATATGCTGGCTTATTTTATCAAAGTAGAACTAATTTATCTGCAGGTGCGTGGGATAGTACATTGTGGACATTGTTGTCAAGTCATATAGATTATGTAGGTTATATTCCTAATGATACTGGCTTAGGGGTTGATAGTGAAACAGTTATCGATCGTACATTGTTAACTAACTTTGCTCAACCATTTACAACAAATAAAACAGGTGATATATTAGGAGTTGTAGCGAAATTTACAGGCTCAACTACAGAGGTAATAATTTATAGAGATGTTAATGGACATTATGAATTTAGCCAGGCAATACAAACACCAACTGCAAATATCGGATTTGCTACGTCAATAGCAATATCAGATGACGGATCATTACTTGCTATTGGATGCCCGTTAGATGATACTGTTGAAAATGATAATGGAGTAGTTTACATTTATAAACAAGTTGGCGGCGAATATACATTACTTCAAACACTTTATAGTCCAGAATCTGATGTAGCAGAAAGATTTGGAGCCAGCTTAGACTTTGATAATAATAATTTAGTTGTAACAGCAAAAGGCGGTGACCTTATTGCAACTACAACATTTGATGCTAATACTACAGTTGCTACAACACTTGATAATAATCTTACACAATTTAAGAATAAAAATGAAGATAGTGGGCAGGTACTTATGTTCCAAAGATTTAATGATACATTAATCTATAGTGAACGATTTGTTTACGATAACCCAACAACACGTAGGTTTGGTGATAATGTATTGTTTAAGAATAATCATGTATATGTTTCTATGCCTGAATTAACAGTAACACCAACTAATAATAATATGGGAACAATACTTGATTTTAAACGTGATAGAAATAAACTATCTTGGACTACATTACGTACCCCAATTGATCAAGTTGATATAACAAAATATAAAGGTATTTTTATATACAATACAGAGACACAAAAATTAACCAAGCAAATAGATTATATTGATCCTATTCAAGGAAAGATTGCAGGTACTGCCGAAGAAGAACTTTCTTTTAAAACATCTTATGATCCAGCAATTTATACTAAAGGAGTAAGTCCAGCAGTTGTTGATGAAGGCAATTTTTGGGGTGATGAATATGTTGGAAAACTGTGGTGGGATTTAAGTACAGTAAAATACCATAATCCATACCAAGGTAATATAATTTATCAAACAGCTAATTGGAATAGATTGTTTACAGGAGCATCGATTGATATTTATGAATGGATTGAAACAACCATTAAACCTTCGCAATGGTTAGAAGAAGCTGACACAGAAGAAGGTTTAGCAAAAGGTATTAGTGGAACACCCAAGTATGACGATAATACTTTAGTAGTAGCACAAGTATTTGATAAAGTTGGTCAATCGTTTAGTAACAAATATTATTATTGGGTTAAAAATAGAAAATTTATTCCAGCGAAAGAATTTAGAAAAACTAGTGCTTTTGATGTAGCACAATTAATTGAAGATCCGCAATCACAAGGATATCAATATATTGCACCGTTTTCAAATAATAGATTTGCTCTATATAATTGTTTAAATTTAGTATCAGGAGATTCTTCAGCAATTAACTTCCGTTATTGGACTATTGACAATCCAACAAATATTCATAATGAATATCAATTAATAAGTGATGGATTAGCGACAAGTAAACCTAAGAAAGAGTTAGAAAATAAATGGTTTGATAGTTTAATTGGTTGGGATCCAAACTTTAGATTAGTTCCTGATGATACTTTAAGTGTTAAAGAAAAATACGGAATTTTAAATACTCCTAGACAAACAATGTTTGTTAATAGGTTAGAGGCAGTTAAACAATTTATTGAACGTGTTAATACAACACTTGCAAAACATATAATTGTTGACGAGTTTGATCTTAGTAAGTTACAATTATTAGAAGCTTTACCAACTAGCAACTCCGGACTATTTGATGCAACAGTAGATACGTATGAAGAACTAAGATTTGTTGGAACAGCTAAAGTAAAACAAGCAGTATTAACACCAACTTGGGAAAATGGTAAACTAGTTAATGTTACAATTACCGACCCAGGAAGAGGATACAAGGTACCACCAAGTTATGATTTTGTAATGCCTGGGTCTGGTACTGGTGCTAACATTACCTTAACTATTGATAATTTAGGAAAACTAAATTCGGCAATTATTAAGTATGCAGGTAAAGATTATCCTTCTACCGCAAAAATTAGTGTTAGAAAGTTTAGTGCGTTAGTTAAAGCTGACGAAACAGTTGATAATAAGTGGTCAATTTTTGCATATGATACTTCTACTTTATTATGGAATCGTACATCAAGTCAAAGTTATGATGTAACAAGATACTGGAATTATAAAGATTGGTATGCAGAAGGTTATAGTTGGGCAACTGATTTTACTCATTTAATAGATGAAAGTTACCAGTTAACAGCATTAGATGATAGAATTGGTGATATTATTAAAATTAAAACAGTTGGTTCTGGAGGTTGGTTATTATTAAGAAAAACTAGTAATGCAGTAGCAGTTGATTATACTACAAATTATACAACAATTGGTAGGGAAAATGGCACAATTCAATTTGCTACAAGTTTGTATAATTATCCAACATTTTATATAGGATACGATGCTTTAAGTTTTGATACAAGTGATTATGATAATCAGCCAGTTCAAGAGTTTAGAATTTTATTAGAAGCATTACGTGATGATATTTTTATAGATGATCTTGCAATAGAATATAACAAATTATTTTTTGCAAGTTTACGCTATGCATTCAGCGAACAATTATATGTTGATTGGGCATTTAAGTCTAGCTTTTTAAAAGCCAAACATAATATTGGTGATTTATCGCAGAAAATTAATTTTCAAAATGATAATCTTTCTAGTTACCAAGATTTTATTAATGAAGCAAAACCATATAAAACTAAGGTTAGGGAATATTTAAGTTCGTATACAAAACTGAATCCTACAAATTCTGCAATTACTGATTTTGATTTACCACCAGCTTATACTCAAGAAGATGGTAGAATTGTTCCGTCTACTTTAAGAGTAACAGATAATGCATTAGTTGGTGTAGATCCAGGATTAGCAGTATATCCAAACAAATATTGGGCGGATAATATTGGATACGAAGTTACTGCACTTTTAATTAAAAATGGAGGTACTGGATATCTTGAAGTACCAGTAGTTACTTTATCCGGCGGAGGTGGCACTGGAGCAAAAGCACAAGCATATATTGGTGCCGGCGGGGCGATAACTTGGATTAAAATGACAAATGTTGGCACAGGATATTTGTCAGCACCAACAGTTACTATAGAAGGAACACAGTCTGAAGGCAGTACTGCGGCAATTGTTAATGCTAAACTAGGTAATGGTAAAGTACGAAGCAATCATATTATATCAAAGTATGATAGAGTTTCAGGAACATTCTTAATTACAACATTAACTCAAAGCGAAACCTTTACAGGTAATGCAAGTGAAATTAACTTTAACTTAACATGGCCAATGGATTTAAGGCCTAGTCAAATTACTGTCACAGTTAATAGTATTGAATCATTAACAAGTGAATATACATTTGCTAATATTATAGATACAACTAAAACATATACACGTTATAAAGGACGTATAACATTTACTGAACCGCCAGTTAACAATGCCACAATTGTAGTACAATATAGTAAAGCAATTGATATGCTTCATGCACAAGACCGCATTAACTTGTTTTATGCACCAACATCAGGTATGTTAGGAAATGACATAGCACAACTTGTAGATGGAATTGATTATGGTGGTGTAGAAGTTAAAAGTTTTAGCTTTAGTGGCGGATCAGGATGGAGTTCAGAGCCTTATTATACATCAACTTGGGACACTTATGATAATACATATGAAGATGAAGTTTTTCAATTAGACGGTAGTACAAATGTGTTTACACTTGCTAATCCTTTAGAAGATGGTGTAACTTATAATGTTTATAAAAACGGTGTTAGAGTAGATGATCCACAATGGGACGGAAGCAGTATTGGTGTAACAGGCAACCCAAATGCAGTAATGGCGTCAATTGTAGGTGATGGTATTGCAACAACAATAACAATAAACGAAGAATTAATACCAACTGTAGACGGCGACACAATTATTTTTAGAAAGTCAACTAGTGACGGTAGTTTTATTCCTGATCCAGATGCTTACGATACATTATTACAAGGTGGCGATTTAGCATATACATCAGCTAAAGGAATTTTATCAGAAGAAATTGTTGTAGACGGTGATGGATTTGTTACAGAGTTAACTTCAAAAGGACCGGAAGAATTAGTTCCAGGACAAATTCTTGATACAGTTGATTTTAAAGTTTTTGATAGAACATCAGATGGTTCAAGTATTATTAGTAGTCATAATTATACTGGCGATGCAGTAACTACTGATTTTCCTGTTACTAAGTTGCCAGCAAGTCAACAAGATATATTTGTTAAAGTAGATGGAACAATTCTAGATACTACACAATATACTGTAAATTATCAAACTAAAAAAATTAATATTACTACTACACCAGGAGATGGTTCACCAGTACATATTTCAACAATGTCAAACAATGGTGAGAAAATTATAGACTTTGATAGATTTATTGGTGACGGTTCAACATCACAATTTGTAACATCGGTTTTATATAAAACCGGATTGTCATATACATTAACAGTAGATGGTGAAGTAATAGTTAGTACTCTTGCAGAAACTGATAGTACATATGAGCATGAAGGTAGAGTTGTTTTTAAATTAGGAACAGTTCCAAATAATGGCGCTATAGTTGAATATGTAATTTATGATAGTACTACAAAAACATTTAGTCAAATGACAACAGATAGTTTTACTGGTAATGCTATTAATAAGAAATTTGAGTTAGCTCAAGTACCATTTACTAGTGAGCCAACTAGCCAAAATATTGTAGTTAAACTTGGAAATCAAATTTTAAATGCAGGATACAATGAACAATATACAGTAGTATCACAACGCGAATATCAACTACGTCAATGGCAAATTTCAACAGCTACAGTTAGTGCTGAAAATGTTAAAGCATTTTTAAATGGAGTTGAATTAGCTCAAGGTACTACATACCGATGGGATTCGTTTAACGGATCAGTTGTCTTATTTGAAAATACCGGAAAAATTGGAGATAAGTTAGAAATTTTTGTAATTGATAGCGGTGATTATCAAATGGGTTACTTTGATAGTGAAACAAGTTTATTTGTTAAAACACCAAATGAAGTTTATTTAGATACTGCTCCAGCTAATGGACAACTTTTAACAGTTTACCAATTTAGTAAGCATGATGTTAGAAAGATTGAAAGAGAATCATTTGATATTGTGGCAAGAAATACAGTTACACTAGGAACAGACTCATATGTAGAATATCATCAGTTAACTAAAGGCATTATTAGATTACGTGAAGAAGCCTTTGATGCTGAATATGTATGGGTTACATTGAATAAAGTATTATTAACTCCTAGTATTGAGTACTATGTTACTGATGATAAGAAGCATATTAGAATTGTAGTTGATATTAATCCTAACGATAAGATAGAGGTAATTCACTTTACAAATAATGTTATTGTTCCAAAATTTGGGTTTAGAATCTTTAAAGATATGCTTAATAGAACCCATTATAAACGTCTTGGAGATAATAATAAATACACATTAGCAGAAGACTTAAATTGGTCAGATAGCAAGATTTTTGTAACAAATTACGAGAGTTTGCCAACTCCAAACAAAGACAAAGGCATTCCTGGTATATTGTTTATAAATGGCGAGCGTATTGAGTATTATTTGAAAGAAAATGGAGCAATAAGACAGTTACGTAGAGGTACATTAGGTACAGGTATTGCAGAGTTACACAAGGCAGGATCAGACGTATTTGATCAGTCTTTAATGCAAACAATGCCATACAAAGATGAAACATTAACACAAGTATTTGATGCGGATGGGTCAACAAAAGTTATTACAGTTGATTTTATTCCAAAATCTGTTAATGATTTTGAAATTTTTGTAGCAGGAAAGAGATTGCGTAAAACAGCTATTAGTTCATTTGATGTAACTAGTGATTTAGATAGTCCAGAGGGTGATATTACATTACCAGCTGAATTTAGTGTAGATGGTACAACTTCTACAGTAACATTATTAGATACACCGGCTATTAATAGCAAAATTGTAGTGATAAGAAGGATAGGAAGAACCTGGACTGAATCAGGAATTCCTTTACATAGGCAGGAAAATAACATAGCACGTTTCTTAAGAAGTCAAGAGGTTACGTTACCTAAATAAATACACTAGTAGGATATAAAATATGATAGACAATATTAAAGAACAAAACGGTGTGCTTTTACAAGGACACATCAAAATACACAATCCGGAAACGGGCGAAATACTTGTGGATAAACGTAATGCAATCCATTATGAGAATATGAGTATTGCATTAGCTGAAAGTTTAGCAAATCAGGGCCAAGGCTTTGTTAGTAGCATGGTATTTGGCAACGGCGGAACATCTGTTGATCCTACAGGTATTATTACATATTTGTCACCAAATTCAACAGGTACAAATGCTAGTTTATACAACCAAACGTATACTAAAGTAATTGACGATAATTCAATTAATAATACGGATCCTACTAGGAATACGCTAGAAACACGGCACGTTAGTGGTACAAACTATACAGATATTTTAGCAACTTGTTTGCTAGACTATGGCGAACCTAGCGGACAAGATGCAATTGATAATGCAACAGGTGCCGAGAGTTTATATGTATTTGACGAGCTTGGACTTGTTAGTTATGCAAAATCTGGTACAGGACGATTACTAACACATGTAATTTTCCACCCTGTACAAAAGAGTTTAAATAGATTAATTCAAATTGATTATACCGTAAGGGTACAAAGTCTAACTGGCTTTAATGAGGCGTAAATAGAAAATGGCATATACAGTATCACATACAGACCTAGCTAATAAAGGTACTATTACAGTTGAAGATAATACTATTAATCAGGTTACAAGTTTAGATATCCCAGGACGTAATACTACAGCATATGGTACTGCTATTGCAGATAATTTTTTGCATTTATTAGAAAACTTTGCTTTTAATACTTCCCCAAGAAATCCAGTTGAAGGCCAGTTGTGGTATGATACTACAGTAGGTGTTGATCAATTAAAAATTTATGATGGTACAAATTGGATATCTGCAAGTGGATTAAAAAAAGCAACTAATGAACCTGCCGCAAACCAATCAGTTATAGGCGACCTTTGGGTTGATACAGATAATCAACAACTTTATCTTTATACAGGTTCAGGATGGATTTTAGTAGGTCCAACATTTAGTGATGGATTAGCAACAGGTATTAAACCATCAGTCATTACAGGAACTGATAATGTTTCTTATACAATTTTACAAGTAGAAGTTAAAGCAAAAACGGTGGCAATTATTGCTACAGATACATTTGTACCTAAGATTGTTATTTCTGGATTTACTACTATTAATCCAGGTTATAATTTAAGTACAGCAGATATTACAGGCGACGGTGCAGGAAAATATTATGGAGTAGCAGAAAAGGCAGAAAATTTAATTATTGCTGGTACTAACGTACCTGCTTCTAGCTTTTTAAGAAATGATATAACAAGTACAAGTTTATTTGCACTTAAAATTAAAAATAATTCTGGTGTTATTGTTGGAGCCGATAGTGCTATGTCAATTGGCGTTGAAGGCCAAGCAGGTATTATTGCTCACCAAACATCAGGATCTAATATTGATGTAAGAGTTAATGATGCTGGTACAATTAAAACAGTTATTAGAGTTGATTCACAAGCTAGAGTAGGAATTAATAATTTATCGCCAGATCAATCATTAGATGTTATAGGTAATATTCAAACTGATAGTAATTTATTAGTTGAAGGCACAACAGAGTCGTCAACTATTAGTACAGGTAGTATTACAACTAAAGGCGGCGTAGGAATAGCTAAAAAATTATTTGTTGGCGGTGATACAAGTGTTGCAGGATTACTTACAACACAGAATATTGTACCAAATGTAACAAATGCACGTAATTTAGGAACAACTAATGAACAATGGTTAAATGTTTATTCACAAACATTCCATGGTAACTTAACAGGAAATGTTACAGGTACAGTTAGTGGTCGTTCAGGATCTGCAGATAAGTTAGCAAGTCCAACAACATTCCAAATGACTGGAGATGTTTCAGCATCATCATTTACATTTGATGGGCAAGACGAAAGTACTAAAACGTTTACAACATCAATTGCAAATACTTTTATTGCTAATAAAACAGATTCTTCTACAACTCAAGCTGATGATGAATTTTTAATTAATAGAGTAAGTGGAGATACTGGAGTATTTAAAGTTAATAGAACTAATTTGTTCTCAGCTATTCCAACTATACCTATTGGAATGCTCACTCCATACGGTGGATTATTACCACCAGCTAATTGGTTAATTTGTGATGGCCGAGAAGTATTAATTGGAGTTTACCAGAATTTATATGATGCAATAGGATATAACTTTAAAGATCAAACACTAGTTACAGGTGGATATTTTTGTTTACCTGATTTAAGAGGCAGAATGCCGTTAGGTGCAGATAACATGGGCGGCACTAGTGCTAATACAGTTACAAGTTCAGCGGCTGATAACATCGGAACACATTCAGGACAACAACAGCAATCTGTAACACTTACTAACTTACCAGAACACGAACATGATTTACGTGGAAATAGTGGTGATCAATATTATGCTATTAGAGATGTTTCTGGAGCACCTAACGATGCAGAAGCAATTCCATATGATGCACCAACTGGAACAGGAGCAGGACAAGCCTTTCCAACTAGTGGTGGTGTATTAACAGGACAAACTATTGGACAAGCATTAGATATTATGAATCCATATATGACTATTAACTATATCATATATGCAGGTGAGGCGGCATAATGAGTTATAAATTAAACAAAAGTGATGGAAGTTTATTAGTTGATTTAGTTGACGGCCAGTTAGATACAACAACAACAGATATTTCTTTAATTGGAAAGAATTATTCAGGATTTGGCGAGTCCTTAAACGAAAACTTAATCAAGATGTTGGAGAATTTTGCTAAATCTTCAGCACCTAGCAATCCTTTAATAGGACAGCTTTGGTATGATACAGCAACCCAAAGAGTAAAAGTATATGACGGTGTAGGTTTTAGAACTAGCGGAGCACCAAGTGTACAACCTGCTTCACCGACGGGAATGGTCGCTGGAGATCTTTGGATTGATAGTGATGATAACCAACTTTATTTTTATGATGGTTCGCAACTAGAACTAGCAGGGCCGATTTATACTACAGCACAAAAGAAAACTGGGCCTGAAGTTGTTACGCTCATTGATACATTTAATAATAGTCAAATAGTAATAAAATGGAACATAGCTGGAACTACAGTAGGTGTATGGAGTAATACAGAATTTACACCGGCAATTGGTTATACTATTGCAGGAATTACAGGTGATATTAAACCAGGGTATACTCCTGTTTCACTAACTGACTTTAGATTTAGAGGCATTGCCGACCAAGCTAGTGCATTAAGAGATAGTTCAGGAAATGTTAGATCAGCAGAAAAATTTCTTTCTGCAGATACGGCATCAACTACAACGGGTACATTAACTGTACAAAATTCCGGCGGTCTTACAATTGGCTTAGCACAAAATAATATTTTAAAAGTAGTAGGAACATCATTTGTTAGCGAAAATCAACTATCTAATCATGATTGGAAAGTTAGGGTTAGAAAACCAACAGGCTTTATAGATGCTTTAGTAGTTGATACATCAGAAGAACATTGTGGAGTTTTTAAAACAGATCCACAATACGCACTTCATGTAGGCGGTGATATGAAAGTTGATGGTGACTTTCTAATTGGTGGTACTCAATTTAATATTGAAGTACAGAATTTAAGAGTAGAAGATAAGAATATTGAATTAGGAATAACAAGCGATAGTACTGTACTTAATAATGCTGGAGTAGATGGTGGTGGTATTGTACTTAAATCATCACAAATAGACAAAGAAATTTTATGGCAAAATTCAACTCAAGCATGGAGAAGTTCGGAAAATATAGATTTAGCCGCGACAAAAGGTTATTTCATTGATGGTACAGAAGTACTAGACAAGACAGAATTACATTCATCAGTAACTACAGCAACTGGATTAACGCAAGTAGGTACACTTACTACTTTAAGTGTTGATAATATTACCCTTGATAGTACTACTATTTCAACTAGTGGTAGCGGATTACAAATTACTAGTACGGGTGCTATTAATATTACAAATAACCAAGAAATTACAGGAGTAGCTGAGCCTACAACTAATACATCAGTTGCTACAAAGTTTTATGTAGATGATCAGATAAATCAAGAACCTGTTGTTATGAACTTAGATATATCAGATAGTCCAACAAATGCTCAGATAGCCACGATTATTGAAGATGTTTATCCAGCAGGAAACAAAAAAGTTGGATCATTCGCTTACGTTATAACGGTTTCACATGCCGCGGTAAACGTAACAGGTATTGATATTGGAGCAGTAGCAAATAAATCTTTTATATCTGTTGATTCAAATGGTGTACAGAACGAAAGTGTATTACAAGATATTGCATTTAATGATGCATCAGGAACAACTACAGCAAGTATTACTAGAGGGTTAAAGCGGTTTATAGTTGTTGGAACGACTTGGGTCTTTAATGGAGATGTAAGCTCCAGCGGCGGCTTATGGTAATAAATGATAAATATACTTAACAGGGGTTAAAAAACTATGGCATATACAATAGATAGATATAGCGGAGTAACGTTAGTAGTCGTAGAAGACGGTACAGTCGACCAAACTACTGATATTAAATTAGTAGGTAAAAACTATGCTGGATATGGTGAAATTCAGAATGAAAACTTTCTACACTTACTAGAGAGTTTTAGTGGAGCGGCTGAGCCACCTAAGGCTATATCTGGACAAGTTTGGTATGATGCTACATCTAGTAAATTAAAATTTTATGATGGTTCTAAGTTTAGGACTACTGGCGGAGCAGAAGTTGCCACAACAGCACCAGCAGGGTTAGCCACAGGCGATCTTTGGTGGGATTCTGCAAATGAACAACTTTATGCTTATAACGGAACAGGATATATTTTAATTGGCCCACAAGGTATTGGAGCAACTGTTTCACAGATGGTAACCAGAGCAGTTCGTGATACTACTAATGTAAACAGAATTGTTATTGCCGCTACAGTTAATGATGAAGTAATTTTTATTATTAGTTCAATAGCATTTACAATAGACTCTACAGATCCAACTAATGTTATTACTGGATTTGATAATATTAAGAAAGGTACTACATTACGTAATACAATTAATTCAACAGGTGGTGTAACTAGTACAACAGATTATTATTGGGGAACTGCAAGTAACTCATTAAAATTAAATGGTAAGTCAGACACAGATTTTGCTCTTTCAGGATCAGGAGCATTTACGTCATTAGTAACTTTTGCAGATGCTGGTATTGCCATTGGTGATTCCAATGACATGAAAATTTACATCGAAAATGATAATGAAGGTGTAATACAAAATCAAATTGGTACAGTAATTAAATTTAAAGTTGATGATGTAAGCGGAAATGTTGTAGAACCACTTACAATAGATGCATTAGGATTATATCCACCAACAACAGATACATTTGAGTTAGGCAAAACAACATCAAAATTTGCTAATATTCATTCAACAGCGTTTACTGGATTGGCATCAAGTGCATCAACTCTAAGAGTAGGAGCTAATGATAGATCCCCTGATATTGCCGCTACAATTAATACAGTAGCAGTTAGAGATGCTAGTGGTAACTTAGTTGCAAACGTATTTACAGGAACAGCTACAGCGGCACAATATGCTGACTTGGCTGAGAAATATACAACTGATAAAGAATACGGATTTGGTACAGTAGTAGTAGTTGGTGGCGATAAAGAATTAACAGAATGCGATTCAAAGAATACAGACATGGCATTAGGCTTTATTGCACCGGCGCCAGTTGGTGTTATTAGTGAAAGTCCAGCATTTTTAATGAATAAAGATGCTGATGGTCAAAATGTTGCACTTAAAGGACGAGTTCCAGTAAGAGTAACAGGACCAGTTAATAAAGGTGAAATTGTTTATGCTGGTCGAACAGGTACAGCATGTGCAACTTCAGAGAATGGATCATTAATTGTAGGCGTTGCCCTCGAATCAAATGCTAGTGCTTCTGAAAAACTAGTTGAATGCATATTAAAGGTATAACAAATGGCAGTTGGCGATATAATTACAGCGGCAAGATATAATAATCTGCAAAGCCGTGTTGCAACAATATTAGGAACTGGATCTGGTGATGACGGTTGGGGACAAGCATTAAATAGTTCACAAGTAGCCGCATCAGAAATAGTAACAGCAACGCACATGGCATTGTTATATAATGATATTGCCGCTGGTAGAAAACATCAAACAAATATTACACCAACCGAAATAGCTCTTATTGCCACTACGGATACAATTTTAGATAGTAATACTGTTAATAAAAAAGGTGTTGTTCAGTTTGAAAACTTAACTACTACACTTGAAAATAGTAAATTTCTATGTAACGTTAATCAAGGTAGTTCCGAAGCAGGAATTCAAGGACAATATACAACTGCTTGGAACGGACAACTTGATCATATTGTTAATGTAACATTTGCAACTGCCGATGCCGCAAGACATTTTTTTAATGCTGGTGGCGAAATTCGTTTTACGGCAAATATTGCAGACACAAGTGGTGAATCTAAAACAGTTGATTGGATGTATGTACTATCAAACATGCAAGTTGTGTCGTTTAACTATACTGCCACATCAGCTACAGGCACTGGTACTGGATCAGCTATTGGATATTATGATCTTACTACAGCATATCAGTCAATATTTGATAAACAAGGCTCAGGAACATATACAGAAAACCATTATATTATAGAAGCAAAAGGTAATACAGCAGTTAATCCAACTGTACTTACATTTAAAATAAACTTTAATGACGATGATCCAGCTGGTGGGTGGCCGAATATTGATGAAACAGTTAAAGGTACACTTACAAGTATGGTAGGTCAATTTCGCCCAACTGGTGTAAATGTCGAAGTAGCAACTCCAACGTATGCTAACGACGGCAGTAGTAACTTAACCTAATTTAACTCCCCCAAAGTAATTTTCCTGTAAATATACGTATATTATAGGAGTACAATTATGGATGAACGCTTATCCAAAGCATTAGAATTTTCTAATTATATGGTAACGCTTAATAACCAAAAGCGTATTTTAAAAGAAAAATATTACGAAAGTGCAGTCCATTATTTTAATGGCGGCCAATTTGCAGTAACTAAAGAATTAATTACTTTTGTGAATATGTTATGTACTAAAGGTAATGATTCTGATATTGTATTACTGGACGATAATGATACTCCAGTTAAAATTGAAGATTTAAATACCTTTTTTACTGATATACTAGATATTTACTTTACAGCAACTAATGAATATCAAACAGAGTATGAAAAAATACGAACTAAAAGGTCCGTAAACGGATTAGTTGAGCATGAGCAATAAACAAGGCGTATTAATATTTGCTAGAAATAATGCTCAAATAGATTATATAAAACAAGCTCATTTTTTAGCAAAACGTATCAAAGAATATTTAAATCTTCCAACGTCTATTGTAACGGATAGTCTTCAATATCTTAAGGATACGTATAAAGACTATGAAACAGTCTTTGATAAGATAATAGAGGTGCCATATTCGCGACCCCTAAGTATAAAACGTTACTATGATGGCAGTAATATATACAAGCAATTAGAATTTAAAAATGATTTACGAACTCAAGCATACGATTTAACTCCATATGACGAAACATTATTGTTAGATAGTGATTATATTATTAATAATCAGTTATTTACACATTGTTTTACACAAGAGCATGATTTTTTAATTTATAAAAATTCACATGATTTAAGTGGATATAGAAATGATCCACGATTTCAACATATTAGTGATACTAGTGTTGATTTTTATTGGGCTACTTGTGTATTTTTTAGAAAAACACAAACTAATAAAATCTATTTCGAATTAACAAAGCATATACAAGAGAACTGGCCACACTATAATAGTATTTTTCAGATTAATAAAAATACATTCCGTAATGATTGGGTGTTTAGTATTGCTGTACATATAATGAATGGTTATCAAAGAGGTAATTTTTCACATGAACTACCAGGAAAATTATATTTTACTAGTGATAAAGATATTTTATGGGATTTAACAGACGACAAATTTTTATTTTTAATACAAAAAGACAAATACTTGGGAGAATATACTCCTTTAAAAGTTAGAGGTAGTAGTGTTCATGTAATTAATAAGTTTAGTCTTAATAGGATAATAGATAATGAGTAAAGGCTTTGTAGTTATAGCACAAAACAGCCAAGATGACTATGTTTTACAAGCATGTCTTTTAGCTATGAGTATAAAAGCAACGCAAAAAGAATCTAACATTTGTTTAATTACAAATGATACAGTTCCATCTGAGTATATTAGTCTATTTGATGTAATAAAAGAAATTCCGTGGAACGATAGTGCTAGTGATAAAGAATGGAAAGTAGATAATCGTTGGAAATTATATCATGCATCACCGTATGACGAAACAATTATACTTGATACTGATATGTTAGTATTACAAGACTTAGAAAACTGGTGGACATTCTTAAAAAATTATGATTTATTTTTTGTTAGTAATGTTTACACGTATAGAGGAGAATTAATAACTAGTGATCATTATCGTAAAACCTTTACAGCTAACTCTCTACCAAATTTATATGCAGGGTTTCATTATTTTAAGAAATGTGATTTTGCAAAAGACTTTTATGCATGGTTAGAGCTGGTAATGAATAACTGGGAATTCTTTTATGGAAAATATGCTAAAGAACTATATCAAAAGAGTCTTAGTGTAGATTTAAGTGCGGCAATAGTAGCTAAAATACTTGATTGTGATAAACAAATTACAAATAATAAATGTTTATTTCCGAGTTTTACGCATATGAAGTCTTATATACAAGGTTGGGAAAATCCTAGTAGAAAATGGCAAGATCGTGTTGGAAGTTATTTAACAGATGATTTAAAATTAAAAATAGGAAACCATTTACAGCAAGGAATTTTTCATTACACAGAAAAAGACTTTGTTACAGATGATAAAATTCAAAAATATAAGGAGTGGTTAAAGATATGATAGTTATTGCTGGTTATGGATATGTAGGCAGAGCAGTTCATAGCGTTTTTCCTAAAGCTAAAATTGTAGATCCTAAATATAACAATAACTCAATTGGAGGTTGGTGGAATAAACCATCATGTGTTATTATTTGTGTTAATACACCTACTAAAAATGGTATTTGTGATCCCTCTAACGTATTAGATGTATTAAAAAAATGTCCAAGAAATACCCCAATCTTAATAAAAAGTACAATAAGTTTACATGCATGGGATCAAATACAAACGATGTTTGATAAAAGGTATATAACATTTAGTCCTGAGTTTCTTACATCAGCTAACCCAATTGAAGCATTTAGAGAACAAGGAATAATGTACGTTGGAGGCGGGAATACAAAATTTTGGATTAGAAAGTTCTCAGATATTTTTACTGTTTCTGCAGAAAGCCCTAGAGCATTAATTACTGCGAAGTTATTTAGAAATGCATACCTGGCAACAAAAGTTACATTCTTTAATCAATTATATACAATATGCGAAAAGGAAAAATTAGATTATAATACAGTTAATAGTTTAGTTTGTGCAGATAAGCGTATAGGACATAGTCATTCTTTAGTTCCAGGCGATGACGGTTATCGAGGCTTTGGCGGAGTATGTCTTCCAAAAGATATACAAGCACTAGCAAGTACTCATCCAGACGACTTATCACTTCTAATGGAAGTTATACGTATTAATAAAACTATGCGGGAAATCCCACATGAAACAAAGTTAATAGAAAAATGGTAATATTAAAACAAGAAGAACAAATTAATAAACGATACGCTGTTTTTAATTCTGAAACTGGCGAATTATTATCGTTACCTAATTATAAACCAGAAAATTGTAATTTTATAGAAGTAGATCCTCTAGAAGTTACTGGGTTATTATCAGGTGAAGACCAAATGTCTTATTATTATGTACATTATTCTAAAATAACAAAAGGTTATGAACTAAGATTACGTATAAACAACAATATAGATAGTTATAATGTTAATGATTTAATATATGAAATACCTAAGAACAATTTAGATAATGCAGATTTAAATATAACACAGAATATAAAAGATACATGCTGGAAAATTCAAATAGGTGGTAACCTTAAAGCAAATATTCTATCTCAACATATTAGTTTAAATAATACAGTCAGTCTAAGTGTTACAAGAAAGAATGATCCTAACATTCTTTATAAGACTTTATATGTTGATTTTTCTAGTTTAGAAAATAACAAATATGTTATAATACCTTTTACAGATAAATTTGAATTTGAAGGCGAAGAAGTATCAATTTATACAATGAAAAAATTTGACGAATATTCATACGGAGTTATTCAATGAAATTTAAAATTATAGCTGGACCATGCCAACATGAAAGTTTAGAACATAGTTTAGAAGTGATGGATTTTTGTCGAACTGCATCTTATCATATAGGATTTGACTTTTATTTTAAAACTAGTTTTGATAAGGCGAATAGGACATCTATTCACGGCAAAAGAGGACGGGGATTAGAACAAACTCTTATAGATTTTGCAGAAATGAAATCACAGTTTCCTAAACTTAAGATTTTAACAGACGTACACGAAAGAGATCAAATAAAAAAGATCGCCGGACTAGTTGATGTAATACAAATTCCAGCATTTCTTTGCCGTCAAACAGATTTAATTAGAGAAGCATGTGATTCTGGATGTGTTGTTAATATTAAAAAAGGCCAGTTTTTATCACCGTATGAAGTTGATGGCATTATTAGTAAAACTGAAGGTGCTAAAGAAGTCTGGATTACCGAACGTGGCACAAGTTTTGGATATAATAACTTAGTAGTTGATATGAGAAGTTTACATATAATGAAAGAAGCAGGATATACAGTTATATTTGATGGAACACATTCAGTACAACAACCCGGTGGCAAAGGTTCATCATCAGGAGGCAACAGAGATCATGTAGCACCATTATGTAGAGCCGCAGTTGCCGTAGGCGTTGATGGATTGTTTATGGAAGTTCATAATGATCCTGATAATGCACCATCAGATGGCCCAAACATGTTAACATTTGATATGTTTAAAGAAGTAATGCGTGAAACAAAGGCAAGATATGTACATTAATATTGCAGAACAAGATATCATCTTTTTAAGTTATGACGAACCTAATGCTGAAAAGAATTATGTTGATTTAGTTAAAAAAGTACCATGGGCAAAACGTGTTCATGGTGTAGAAGGATCAGATGCCGCACATAAGGCGTGTGCAGAGTTATCTGAAACTAAACATTTTGTAACAGTTGATGGTGACACAATTATTGATCCTAATTTTTTAAATGTTAAACTTGATTTAGATGCATTAGGAGTAGACGACGATTATCAATTTAGCTGGTGTGGTAAAGTCAACATTAATGGACTAATGTATGGTAATGGTAGTTTAAAAATGTGGACTAAAGATTTTGTAAGCAATATGCGTACACATGAAAACACCGATGGTAATGATGATACAATGATAGAGTTTTGTTATTTTGACAATTATTATCAATTAAATGACAATTATAGTGAAAGTATTATTAATTCAACTAAAGCTCAAGCCTTTAGAGCAGGATTTAGAGAAGGTGTTAAGATGAGTCTTAACAGAGGTGCTAAAGTTACTAATCTAGCAGAAGATGTATGGTGGCAAAATTATCATAGATTATTAATATGGATGAATGTTGGTGCAGATGTTGATAATGGTATATGGGCAATTTATGGAGCAAGAGAAGGATGCCATCTTGCACTTACCGACTGGGATGTTTCGCAAACAAGAGATTTTACTATTCTTAATAAAATGTGGGATGAAAAATATAGTAAAGTTAAAGATGACGAAATATATCATAATGTCGGTGAACTTGGTTTTAGATTAAAAGAATTAGACTTGCCATTAAGTGAACAACCGTTAACAGCAGACCAAAGTAAGTTTTTTAAAACTGTTTACATTAATACAGACAGGGTTATAGGTAGAAAATGAGTAATTGTAGATACTATATAGGAACGTTTCGTTTAAAAGATGACGAAAGTTCTGATATATGGCACGATCAAATTATGCGAGATCAAATGGGTCCTATATTAGATGATGCATTTAAGTATGGTGCAACAATTACAGAAGAACGAAGTGTGCCTAGCGACTTTGATATGCTTCATTGCCATTTATATGCAAAATTTAAAAATGATAAAAAAGCTATGTTATTTGTATTAAAGTATCCTCAGGTTAGACGTTCAGAGAGAATAAAAAGAGAAGACTATGCTAAAAACTTAAATTGGATTGCTTAATGAATGAATTAGAAAAAATTAAAGAAATAATACCTATAACTGATACAGAAATTAGTCCAACATTTTGTTTAGCTAAATGGCATCACACTACTATCTATCTTGCAACCGGAGAAACACATAGTTGTTATCATCCTGCTCCGCACCCTATACCATTAGAAGAATTAAAAGATAATCCTAGTGCATTACATAATACTACAGAGAAAAAAGACCAGCGTAAGCAAATGCTTTGTGGTGAAAAACCAGATGGTTGTAGTTATTGTTGGAAAATTGAAGCTATGGGTAAAGATTATGTAAGCGACAGGCATATTAAAACAGCAAGTATATATACTCCAGAAAGAGTTGCGGAAATAAAACAAAAAGGACCAGAATTTAACGTAAATCCTGAGTATATCGAAATTAGTTTTTCAAATGAATGTAATTTTAAATGTGGGTATTGTCATCCTAAGGCTAGTAGCAGATACTGGAAAGAAATTGAGGACCATGGACCTTATAAAATGTCAAGTACTCATAGACAAGATATTGATTGGTTTAAGGTTTATAAAAATGAAGAAGAAAATCCTTATGTTGATGCATGGTGGAAGTGGTGGCCTGAAGTTAGTAAGACTTTAAACATCTTACGTATTACTGGTGGCGAACCTTTAATGCATAAAAGTTTATGGGATTTATTTGAAAAATTAGAAGCAGATCCTAAACCTCATATACAAATTGAAGTTAATAGTAACATGGGTGTTAAACATGCATTAGTTGAGAAATTAACTAATACAGTATTAAGACTTAAAGAAAAAAATTGTATTAAAAGTTTTAAATTATATACAAGTATTGATACTTGGGGACCAAGAGCCGAGTATGCACGTACAGGACTAGATATTAAATTATGGGAAGAAAATTTAGATCATTATTTAAGTAATACAGGTTGGCCTGTAACATTTATGATTACATTTAATATTTTTTCTGTAACTAGTTTTAATTTATTATTAGAAAAAATATTAGAATGGCGATGTAAGTATAACTCAGCCGCAAACGAAACACAATGGCAACGTATAAGATTTGATACACCGCATTTAAAAGAGCCAAGTATATATGATATGAATATATTACCTAAAGACAAATTTATGTCATATATGGAAAAGCACTTACAGTTAATGCATGAATATCAAGACGATAGGGATAGAACAAAATTTAGCTCACTAGAAGTAGAAAAGTTTAGACGTGTAGTTAATTATATGCGTGTAACAAATTACGAATCTGCTAAACTTAAACAAGCACGGACAGATTTTTATAATTGGTTCACTGAGTTTGATAAGCGTAGAGATTGTAGTTTAACAAAAACTTTTCCAGAACTAGAAGGATTTTATAATGACTGCAAACAAATCTAAAACAGTTTGTATCCTACCTTGGATTCATATGTATGCAAATGCAGATGGTAATGTATTACCTTGTTGTGTAGGTGATTATAACAGTCCTTTAGGTAATACTCAGAATACTCCTATAAAAGAAATATGGAATAGCCCCGAATATAAAAAGTTACGTTTACAAATGTTAAATGGAGAGCAACCTAACGTATGTAGACAATGCTGGGTTCATGAACAGGCAGGCAATAATAGTCCACGCATACATCATAATAGACAGTTTGCAAAGTATATGCCATTTGTTTCTGAAACTAATCCAGATGGCAGTCTTGATGAGATGAACTTACGTTATATGGATATACGTTGGAGTAATATTTGTAATTTTAAATGTAGAACGTGTAGTGCAACATTTAGTTCTAGTTGGGCCCAAGAAGATGGTAAAGAAAATGTTTGTATTTTTGCAGGTGGTAAAGATAATGATGACTTGTACGAGCAATTTAAACCTTATTATAAAGATATAGATGTTTTTTACTTTGCTGGAGGAGAGCCATTACTTACTGATAAGCATTATGATATTTTAGAATATTTAATTGATAATAATCGTACTGATGTTATGTTAAGATATAATTCTAATGTTAGTAATTTGTTTTATAAGAAAGAGTGTATTACAAAGTTATGGAATAAATTTACTAATGTTAAAGTTGATGCTAGTTTAGATAGTTGGGGTGATAGAGCTGAGTATATACGTGAAGGAACTGAATGGTTTGTAATAATGAATAATTTAAATCTTATTAAAAAAGAATCACCTCATGTTAGACTGAGTTTTAATACTGTAGTAAGTGCGTTTAATCTCTTAACACTTACCGATTATTTAAAATATATGCAAGAACAGAGGTTTGATGTGTCAAATGGAATATTATATAATATTGTTGATCCTAAACATTATACAATATCTATATTGCCCGATGATAAGAAACAAGAAGCTTGTCAAAGAATTACACAATATCTACAAACAGCTCCTAGTAATGGCATAGCTGAACAGTTAAAGGGGGTATTACGATATATTAAGAGTTCGGTATATGATGCTAAAGCTCATAATAAGTTTAAAGTTCATACAGAGCATTATGATAAAATAAGGAATAGAGATTTTAATAAAACGTTTCCTGAACTTAACGGTGTATTCTAAAATCAATATCGTGAGATGGCCGTATAACTAATTCATTCCTTACCATCTGACGCCAACGTTCTTCCGTTTGATAAAGACTAAATCTCTTATTTGTTCGTGAAGCACCATCCATATACTTAATCCATTTTTGTTGTATTTCACCAACTTTTTTATTAGTTGTTTTTGACCATTTATGTTTAAATATACGTTTTAAATAATCATAATGCTCTAATGGGTGCGGATGGCCGTCTTGGAAATTCTTATTAACTAATTTTCTATCAGCTTCAAATTTTTGTTCCCAGTTATTATTAAAAAGTGTATCATAAAAACTAGGTAATAGTTGGTTTATAGTTTCAGAGTACATTGCTCGTAGATGCTCTATTCGTTGTACTTGAATACCTTCAACAGCATATTTTGGATCAATTGATATTTTTGTGTCCCATTGATCAACATAGTGAACAAGGTCATTCATTTGTATAAAATGCCATTGTGTTTTATGTCTAAGCATCTCATAAGCTGATTTAATAAACGCTAAATCTCGAAGTAATGCTCCATATTCACTAAAGTATTTTTTAACCCATGATTCATCATATGTTCCTTGACTATAAATATTGCCTGGGGTAATCCATTGGCCACCAGCTGTAAAACTAGGATCTGCTGTAGGCTCAGCATCTAAGAATCTATCTTCTCTACTTATATTCGTCCATTGTACTATTACTAAGTCTTCGTGTGTAAAATTGTATGAAGAGTCAGCCTGCATTAATGTATTAAAGATATAATGATTACCAGCTCCAGACTTTCCAAAATTATAAAACTTAGCATCTGGAAATTCATATCCTAAAATATTAGCCCAAGTACCCCATGCATAGTCTGTAAAGCTACAGCCAAAAGTAAAAATTCTATTAACCTTTAATGCAATTAAGTTTTTCATTCAACATTATCCTTTGATTGTTGTACTAATGTAAATGCAAGTTTTTGAAATACTTCTTTTGTATATTCTTCACGATACATTATTTTATAGTTATGTTTAAGTACGTCTTGTTGTTGAAAACACCATAATAATTTGTCTTCCCCAGTCATCTTATTTAAGCGAGCTACAGCAGATTCTATTTCCCCTTTAATCATAGTCCATCTCTTATATGTATTGCTCTCGCTATCAAAACTATAATCAAACATTTTGTCATATAACTTGTAGCCGTAGTCTTCTAAGTTTTTATTAGCATTAGGTTGTCCCCAAATAAGAAACGGTTGCATATGAAATATAGAGCGGAATGTTTTTTCACTCCAGAATCTACTAGTGTTATCCCAATCTTCTGCAAGTGTTTCTCCAACTACTTGGAATAATGTAGACCAATGTAGATGTGAACTTAAACTCATAGCATGATTAGTTTTAAAATCGTTAGTATCTGCAATTAATGGTAAGTGCCGATTAAACTTTTTTAAAGCCCTAAATGAAAGTTTCCTTTTTGATCCTCGTATTAGTTCTGTTTCTTGACAATAGTGCTCTGGTTTTTTAATCCTATCATGACTTAAAATACAGTTCTGATATAAGTTACTATTAAATATTTCAAAGGCGCTTAATGTTCTATGAGGTCTATTTACTCTACTAAGACTTAAGAAATGTTTTTCACCGTAATAGTATCTTTTTCTATTCTTTACTGCATTAAGATAAACTTTTTCAATACGAGTGTCAAGCTCAGCTTCAGCTAATCCTGATACTGGTAGTGTGTCTACTTTTAAATTAAAAAGCATGTGTTCAAAGTTATGAAAACTAGCAACATGAATAGATTCTTTTATACTATGATTAGTGTTATATCGAGTTAAATTTTTATTTTCAACCATATTAGATGTAATAAGAATAACTTTTTTAGGTGATATATTATGCACTCTACAGCTATGATATAATACATCATAAAATGGAGTATTTCCATATATAGTACTAAATCCTTCAGTACTTGCATCAAATAAAAAGAATGTTTTTGGATCTTTACGTAACTGTTTTACATTTTTTTTTCTTATAAATTGAAATAAATCAACATCCTTTTCCCATTGGGGATATTTTATCAATACATGAAACAAGCATAAGTTTGACTCGTCTAGATTAAGGTCTTTGAATGCTTGTAAAAATTTTTGTGAGGCTAGAGAACTATGAACTTTTCGTACGTACACGTTTCTTTTAAGGTAGTCAGTTCCTGGAATCATATATAAAAATCACCATAAATATTAACAGTAGTATTTATATACGCATATAATGATTGGAGGTTCATGTGAAGATAGGGTTTATAGGGTTAGGAAAACTAGGTTTACCATGTGCCGAAATCGTCGGCGAAAAGGGTCATGATGTAACCGGATATGATGTTATTAATATAGAATCAGAAGTTATAGCAATTAAAAAAACCATTAAAGAAGTAGTACAAGATAGAGATATTGTTTTTGTTTCAGTACCGACGCCACATCATCCTGACTATGATGGTAGGACACCTTCAGCACATTTAGAACCTAAAGATTTTAATTACGAAATTGTTATTGATGTGTTAAGAGAAGCTAACGTTCATATGAATAAGAAACAACTACTAGTTCTTATTAGTACTGTTTTACCAGGAACAACTCGTCAGCATTTTGTACCATTAATGAGTAATACTCGCTTTGTATATAATCCTTATTTTATTGCCATGGGAACCGTTGCTTGGGATATGGTAAATCCTGAAATGGTAATTATAGGAACTGAAGATGGAAAGTCTACTACTGATGCACAACAATTAGTAACATTCTATAAAACAATAATGGAAAATAAGCCAAGGTATGAAATAGGTACTTGGGATGAGTGTGAATGTATTAAGGTTTTTTATAACACATTTATTAGTATGAAAATTGGATTTGTTAATATGATTCAAGATGTTGCAGAAAAGCAAGGAAATATTAATGTCGATGTAGTCACTAATGCTCTTTCAAAAAGTACAAATCGAATTATTAGTTCAAAATATCTAACAGCAGGATTGGGTGATGGTGGAGGGTGTCATCCAAGAGATAACATTGCATTACGCTTTTTGGCTCAAAAATTAAACTTGCAATATGATCTATTTGATGCTATAATAAAGGCTAGAGAAGTACAGGCCAAGAACATGGCTAAACGTTTGGTTAATCTAGCACACGAAAATGATTTACCAATATTATTAAATGGAGTTAGTTATAAACCAGGAGTGCCATATATAGATGGAAGTTATAGTTTACTAGTGGGATATTATTGTGCAGAAATAGATTATGCTTGTATGCAGGTTGATCCTTTAGTTAGTCCTGATACAGGACCATTTAGTGCAATAGTATTATTAGCTCATCCAGAGTTATACTGTAAACTTAATGATGATAGCATAGTGGTTGATCCATGGAGGCAATATAAATCTAGTAAGCATAAGGTGATTTATTACGGAAATACAAGATGAAAAAAATATTAATAATTGGCGATAGCAACGGATTAGGAGAATGGGGACAAATTACTCCTGGCCCCGGAGTTGCTAACAACAATGATAATACTATTTTTAGACCGTATAACCAAGACAAGTATTTAGAAGGAGACTCGCCTAAACCATTTCAATTAGTTTATCCAGGCTTTGGATACTTTTTAGATTTAAAGGGTCATGCCACTTGTAATTATAGTTTTGGAGGTGCAGGTAATTTTGAAGCAATTTTTAGAAGTGAAGAAGCATTAGGCTTAGCACCGCCGTTTACATCATCAACTTTTTATACACCAGATGTTATTATATGGATGTTAACAGAACCTTGTCGTAATTACAAGGAAGACACAACATCAGGTGAAGCCTGTTTATGGGACTTAGACAAGTATTATTTAAAATTAAGTGAAACAAACAACTGTAAATCTATTGCTGAATTAAATCAAGTGCTTATGAAAATTGCGTTTGATGGAGCACAAGCAATATATAACGAGTTAAAAATTCCTTTTATTCTAATAGAAGGCTGGGGCGAAACATACGGTCTAGAAAGTAACTATACTTTTATTAAACATATTCATAAAGGTTGGTTACAAAAAATATTAGGTAAACAAATACCATTACTTACATCTTGGGGTTCTATTAACGCTATTAAAGAGTTAAGATCGGATCTAGCTGATACAGACGAATTTAAAAAGGAAGTTAACAAATACGAAGAAGTTATAAATTATATGGCATTGTCTGATGATTTTCCAGATAATGGCCATCCAGGTAGGATACTTCATAAAAAACTAGCAGAAGAGATAGAGCCTTATGTATGATATTGTTTTTATAAGTTACCAAGAACCAAATGCAGATGAAGTTTATGCAGAGTTAAAAGCACGATTTCCAATGGCTAAACGTGTTCATGGGGTAAAAGGTATACACCAAGCCCATATAGCCGCGGCTAAAAAATGCTTTACAAAAATGTTTTGGGTAGTAGATGGTGATGCTAGACTAAAAGATGATTTTAAATTTGATTATATTGCGTCTGAATGGGATTTAGATGCTGTTCATGTATGGCGTTGTCAAAATCCTATAAACTTTTTAGAATATGGTTATGGTGGCGTAAAATTATTACCAAGACAACTTACAATAGATATGGATGTTACTAATTTAGACATGACAACCAGTATTAGTGATAAGTTTTTTGCACATGAAGAAATTAGTAATGTTACAGCATTTAATACAGATCCTTTTAATACATGGAAAAGTGCATTTCGTGAATGTGTTAAATTGTCAAGTAAAATTATTAGAGGCCAAATAGACGAAGAAACAGAAATGCGATTAATGGTATGGTGTAATGAAGGAATGGGAAAACCTAATGGAGATTATGCTATGGCAGGTGCTCGTGCAGGTAAATTTTATGGCGAAGCATTTAAAGGAAATACTGAAGCATTATTTAAAATTAATGACTATGCCTGGCTAAAAGAAAAATTTGATGCAGAAAATTGTTGATATAAAATCTGTTCATATTGAATTGACTGATAAGTGTCAAGCTCAATGTCCAATGTGTGCAAGGAATTTTAATGGCGGAGCGACTCGCCCATTTATTCGTAATAGTGATATAAGCATATCTCAATTTAAGGAATGGTTTCCAAAAGAATTTTTATCTCAGTTAACAAATTTTTATAGTTGTGGAAATTATGGCGATCCTGCATTTGCACAAGATTGTTTAGAAATTTTTCAGTATGTAAGAGATGCAAATCCTACTTGTAGATTAGCACTTCATACTAATGGTGGTATGCGTAATGAAGAATGGTGGAGCAAACTTGCTCCTGTAATAGGTTCAGTTAGTAATAGTAATGTTGTATTTGGTATAGACGGGTTTGAAGGGAAGCACGAACAGTATAGAAGAAATACAAAGTTTTCAAAAGTTATTGACAATATGGAAGCATTTATTAAAGCTGGAGGAGTAGCAAGAGTAGATAGTTTAGTTTTTAAACATAACGAAGATGATATTGAAACACTTGAATATTTTTTATTAGGAAAAGGAGTGCAAAAAGTAAATTTTGTTAGTACTGCAAGATTTTATGACTTAGATAAATTTGCAGTTCAAGATTTAGATGGAAATTATGAATATGATCTTGAACCTGCTACACGATCAGAATATAAAAAAGTACCAAATAAAGCATTAGATAGTTTATTAGATGATGATGTTAGATATGAAGTAATTAGTAAAGCTAGTATTAAACCAAAGTGTATGGAAGACCAAGGTATATATGTTGATCCATACGGAAATATCCTTTCTTGTTGTTTAATAGGTAGTGATTATTTAGAAGAACCATTAAAAGAAACGTTGCCTATTCATACGTTAAGGAATTTAACAGTACAAAATACAAAAGATATGTTAAAAGATATAGGTGTACCAAATTGTAAAGATGGTATTCTTAGTAAAGATATTATACTATGGGAACACATGGGAAATTATTGGCATGGTGATAATAAGTGTATGACCTGTGTCAAAGCGTGTTCTAAAACAATCTTTAATACAACAAAGAATATATCATGACAATACCATTTGAAAATATAGTTAAACTAGGACAAAGAACAATGCTGGAAAATAATGTTTTTTCAGTTAGTTGGATCTTAGGTAGGTTTTGTAATTATGATTGTAGCTATTGCTGGCCGTATGCTAAAAGCAAAGTTGTAGATCATAGGCCTCTTTTAGAATACATTCGTACAATGGATGAAATTAAAAGTCAAGCTAGAGCTCAAGGCTTTGATAAGTTTCATTTTAGCTTTAGTGGCGGTGAACCAACTGCATATAAAGGATTAATTGATTTAATTAAAGCATATAAAGAACCAGTTAGCAATTATCTTAGTGTGCATATGACTACTAATGCAAGTCCAGGATTTAATTGGTGGAATAAATGGTTAACAGCAACAGATGGATTAGATCGTAAAAGTATAACAGCAAGTTATCATGCAGAATTTTCTAATGAAAAAGAATTTATAGGTAAACTTAAATTTTTACAGGAACACGGAGTATTAGTTACAATTAATCAAGTTATGGTTCCTACAATGTTTGAAGAATACTATACAAGAGCTTTACGTTTTAAAGATGAAGGACTACACGTTACTCTTAAACCGCAAAGTAATGATACAGCAAGTGCAATAGTTGAAGGGTATAGTTTCGAACAATGGGAAATATTACAAAGTGAAATGGAACAAGAAATAAATCAAATAGCATTATATGATAAAAAAGGCATAGAATATAAATTAGACCAAGCAGAAAGACTGAATGCTCATCAGTTTAATAAATTTAAAGGCTGGATGTGTAATGCAGGATATCAAAGTTGTATTATTCGTGAACCAGGCGGCGAAATTAAACGTGCTTATAGCTGTCATGATGAACCATTAGGTACTATTGATACAGGGTTTACTTTATTTAAAGAACGCAAAGTTTGTATTACCCCAACTTGCGTAAGTAGTGCAGATAGTAAAATACCAAAAGAGCTAGTTTATGAAAATTGATATTGACGATATAGCTTACTGGGTAGATGCAATTAGAGATGCAAACGACCATAAACGTTTGTTAGAAAGTTTCTGGCATGGACAGCTTGAGAGTAAGAAGTGGTTATGTGAAGAACTTCCTAAAGTTACTCATACTGAAGCTAGTAAAATAGTTATCTTTGGAGGATGGCATGGAATTTTGGCTACAATGCTTTTTAATAGCGAACTTGGTGTACGACATATTAGATCTGTTGATATTGACCCTGCGTGTAAGGACATAGCATTAAGCATGAATAAAAAGTATGAAATAGATGGAAAATTTGATGCAGTTACAGAAGATATGTGTAATTATGAATATACAGAAGAACCGCAAATTGTTATTAATACAAGTTGTGAACATATTTCACAAAAACAGTATAATACTTGGTTAAACAAAGTTCCAACTGATACATGGGTAGTTGTACAAAGTAATAATTTCTCATCCCATCCTGAACATATTAATTGTTCAAAGAGTTTATTAGATTTTAAATGGAAAGCAAATATTAGCCAAGAGTTTTATTCGGATACATTAGAGTTACCCAAGTATGATAGATATATGATTATAGGAAGAAGATAATGACAGACAGTAACGAATATTGGTATAACCCTGCAGACTCGCAGTTAGGAAAATGGCAACGTGAATTAGAAGACGTTACCGGTTCTCCTACCTTTTGTGTTTTACCGTGGATACATTTTGCCACAAGACCAAATGGAGATATGCGATTATGTTGTAGTGCTAATGCCAGCGGAGCGGCTACTGGTGACCATGAAGTAGGATTAGTAAAAATGGAACATGGTAAACCTGCAAACTTTGGTCGTGAAACTCCAATGGAAGCATGGAATAATGACTATATGAAGTCTGTACGAACTACAATGCTTAATAAACAAATTCCTGCTAGTTGTACTAAATGTTTTCAAGAAGAAAAAATAGGTGTTGTTAGTAAACGTATTTGGGAAACAGGTACATGGTATAAAGATGGAGTAGATATTCCTGAATTAATTAAACAAACACAAGAAGATGGTACAGTTCCGGAAGAACTAGTATATTTAGATTTGCGTTTAGGTCATACGTGTAACGTTAAATGCGTAATGTGTAGTCCACATGATTCTAGTCAATGGGTTAAAGACTGGAAACAATTAGTTCCACAACTAGATAATCCAGAAGTTAAAAGACAAATGGCGTGGGACAAATCAGAATTTAATAATAAGTGGCATGAGAAGGAAACGTTTTGGGAGGAAATGAATAAGCAAATTCCTAACTTAAAGCAAGTGTATTTTGCTGGTGGCGAACCTTTAATGATTAGAGAACATAAAACATTTATTGAAGAAATTATACGCCAAGGCTATCAAGATAAGATATTGTTACGTTATAATTCAAATGGTATTTTAGTAGACGAAGATTTAATTGAGTTATGGAGTAAGTTTAAGAAAGTTAAATTTGCAGTTAGCATGGACGCTTGTTTTCAACGTGATGAATATATACGTTTTCCTACAGATTGGGCAACTGTAGAAAAGAATCTTCATATGCTAGATAATACGCCAGACAATATACAAACAAGTTTAGCTACTGCTATACAAATTTTTAATGTAAAGCACTTACCTGATTTTATGAAGTGGAAAGTAGAATCTAAATTTAAAAAACTTAATGTAGGTACAGTTCCAGGTGGTGTACAAATGGGTGGTGGATTAGTTAATATGCATTTACTGTATATTCCTACATTTTTAAGTATACAAATATTACCCAAAGAAGATAAGCAAGAAGTTAGAGAACGTTATTTAGAATTTAAAGATTGGTTGTTTACTAATTATAGACAAGATGACGAGTATTGGAAAATTAATCCTTATGGTTGGAAACGTTGGGAAGCAGTAATGGATCATATGGATGCAAAGGACAATAGTCATTTACTTCCGGGCTTTAAAGAGTATGTCAACAAACTAGATGCCATTAGAGGATTAAAGGCGTCTAATATTTTTCCAGAGATAGCACATTTATTATGAAACAACTTAATAGAATAGTTTCAACACAACCTGCTCATGTTTTAGATATTAGATTTTGGCCAACTGATATTTGTGATTATGATTGTACATATTGTTTTCCTGATTCTCATCCTGGAATACATAGGTATCCTAAAAATATTGATACTGTAATAAACAATTTCAGAACATTGTTTGATGTTTATACTAAAAAATTTAATAAAACAGAATTTTGGTTGTGTTTAGTAGGTGGCGGCGAGCCAACCCTTTGGCCGCATTTTAATACATTTTGTAGAGAAATTAAAAAAGAACATAATGTTCGACTTAAAGTAACAACTAATGCTTCTAGAACTTTAAGATGGTGGGACCAAAATGTTGAATACTTAGATAGAGCAACGTTAAGTGCCCATCATGAATTTATAGATATAGATCATTTTATGAAAGTAGGTGATTTTTTATATGAATGTGATTTAAATATTGGGGCATTAATGTTAATGGATTGTGAGCATTGGGATAAGTGCGTTGCTATTGTAGAGAAGATGAAAACTAGTAAACAACCTTGGATTATTGAAGCTAAAAGCATTGTTCAATTCCCAGGTAAAGATATTAACTCTTATACTCAAGAACAAATAGACTATGTTGCAAATACTATTAAAAGAGTTCCAGACCCAAAGTACATATTAAAACATATTGATGATTTTAATGTATTTCAAAGTGTTGCTTTATTTAATGATGGTACTGCAACAACTATGAAGTCTGAAGATTATATTCATAACAAATGGAATTATTTTAATGATTGGACTTGTCATGTACCTATAGAAAATTTAGTTATAGTATATGATGGTACTGTTACAGGATCATGTAATGCAAATATTTTTAAAGATGCAAAAATTAACATTTTTTCAGAAACATTTAAAGAAGAATTTGAAGAAAAATCATTTGATTTAAAACCAATTAAATGTCCATTTAAGGTTTGTAATTGTTTACCTGATACTCATATTACGAAGTATATTTCGTAATATTAATATCTGCGGCGCAAGTACACCATTCCCTAGTACACGTAATAGATTCAGTAGGTTTTTTAAAACTACCTTTATAAATGTTACCCAAACTACCGCCTACTCTACAAGTAGCACGGTGTACATCACCATCCCAATTTATCATTAAACTTTCCAGACCTGCCTGGCAAGTCCAGCCTTTAAATCCGTTTGTTTTATTGATAAGCAAGTCGTTTACATTACATTCAATAGTGTTATCAATTAATGTATTAGTTGGAGGATTATGATTTTCGGTCTTTAAAAAGTCCAATTCTTCCTTAGAATAGCGTTCCAAATCTTCAAAAATATCATGTGTTTCAGTCCAGCGTATAGGACGTAAAGCATAGGGTATTCCTGCATTAGAAAGGCGTCTACAAGCGTCTATAACGTCGTTTAAGCGTTGGTTAATCATCATGACATGTACAAGTACCATCTTGTTTTTAGAGGTATTATGTACGCTTATAATGGTCTCCAAAACACGCTCCCAATCGTACTCAAAATGCAAACTAAACACTATATGATCTAGATATTTTTGGAGCATATCAACATAAAAGTTTTTGGTTCTTGTACCATTTGTAGTTACATTAATCCAGCTAACTTTAGGACGAGCATAGTTTAATAAAGTAGTAATATCAGGATGAACAAATGGTTCTCCTCCTGTAAAACTAATTCTTACATTTTTGAGTTTAGATAATTCGTCTACAGTATTTTTAAGAATTTGAATATCAGTATGTTCGCTAACCATGTCATGAATTTCTGCTGGGCAATACGAACAGTCATAATTGCATCGTTTGCCTAGGTTCCATTCAACCTTAATACTTTCTGCATAATGGGGATATTTGTTTTCTACCTTAAACATTGTATAGTTCCAATTTTATTATACACCGAAAGAGTTTCTATAATATCTTTATATGATTTATGATTTAATCCACTTCTAATAAGATTAATTTTAGCAACAGGAATCATCCCAAAGCTATTCTTTTTAAACGTATAACCTTTTTTGTTAAGCCATAGTTTGATTTGAAGCTTTCTTAAAGTATGCATAACCCAATTAACACTTCTACCAAATTTTATCATAAAATCAGAACTATAATGTGTTTGTGGTACATCTGTAGTATATTGATCTTTGTCTTTAAAAATGTCTAACATATTTTTACCTACATGACAATAGTTAATATATACACAACCAAATTGCCATTTAAATGTAAAATCGTCATAGTTTGCTAACTCTAATTTTTGTCTAGGCCTATCTTTAAATGTTACAACAATGGTAGCCGCATTGCCTCTTTTTTGTGATTCATATTCGTGAATTAAGATATTAAATTGTTCAACAGCTACTTTTATTTCTTTAGGTGCATTGTTAAACCATTGTGTACCTTCAGTAACATCACCTCGTAAGTCTTCAAAGTACGTATGCAATAAATTTAAATCAGTGCAGTTAGTTACAAATATATCTATTACTCTATCATATCTATTGATAATTTCAATTTGTTTATTAATTAATTTAATATATCTTTTATCCTGCCCTGGCCAATCAGTAAATCTTGTATTCTCATAAAGTTCGTTATGATTATATAATTCCTTATACCACTTTTTAGCAATATTAGTATCATATGTATCGAAGTATACCCATTTACTATCTTTATTATTTTTAAATAGTATTCTAAACATAATTAGCGAACTCAGGATTGATTACATCAAATGGTCCTTGATTTCTTCTAGAGTCTAATGTTTTATTAAATGCAATACAGTCTTGCCAATATTCTGATAAATCTTTTGCTTCTAAAAAGTTTATATTGTCAGTAATTTGTTGTTGTGTAATCTTTTTCAATATAGGATGTTTTTTTACTAACTTATAGCTATCTATCTTAGTATACATATCATTTAGTTGTCTAATTACATCATCTTTTAAAGGTTTAGGTAAAACTTGAGCACTTAATACTCTAGGGTATTGTACTCTATGGCTATAAAACACTATCTCCAGATCATTTAAAAAGTATTCAATAACCTTTGGTAGTTGTAATATATTATTAGCTTGAACAGTAAATGCACCAACAACTCTACTTACATTTGGAAATTGTTTAATTGCGTTAACGTTCTCGACAACTTCTTTAAAGTTACCGCCACTACGAATGTATTCATATATTTTCCATAACCCGTCAATACTAACATTAACAGCTACACTTTTAAATTTAGGCCAATAGTCATAGATAGTGCGACCCCCTTTAATTCCTAATACAGTTCCGTTTGTAGCATACTTAATTTCAATATTATCGCCATACGGGGCTAACATATCTAAAATTTTATAATGCATTGGGTCCATTAACGGTTCACCACCAGCAAATTCTACTCGTCTAAAGTGCGGTAATAGTTTTTCAAAACTTTCCCACCAATTAGGACTATTATCAAACAAGCCTACATAAGGTGCTTTAGTTAATCCTAAGTTTTCTACAGCCTTGACAAGGTAGTTGTTTTCAGCTTTATAATGATGTACAATAGAGTTCCAATCTTTCCATTGTGTACTATCTAACGGATTGCACATACGACATTTTAAATTACACAAATTATTAATTTTAATTTCCATTGTAGGCAATTCAAATGGCATTGTGTAATCGTCATTTAGTGTTTCTAATGCGTCTGGATATAAATTAATTCTAGACTCTGGAATAACATCACTAATATGTCGTTGGCGTAAACTTTCTACACCCTGGTCTTCTAAATCAAAGCAAGGTTTACATACTTCAGGACGTTCGTTGTTTAATACTTGTTTACGAACTTTACGCATTGTATCATTGTTCCATGCTTCTTCTAAAGTTTCGTTTTGTATCCAACCAATAGGTTGACTACGACAGCAAATTTTAATTGCGCCGTCTTCTCGTGTTGCCAACCCCGTAAAAGGGTGCATACAATATGTACATGATTTTTTAGTTGAGGTCATTTTGTTTTATAGCCCAGTTGCGTTCTTTACACCAAAAACATTTTCCGCATTCTGGAACAGCTTGTCCTGGAACGTAAGTTTTATAATCTAGGTCACCAAAGACTTCAGGATAATGTGTTTTATCACCTTCGCAACTACGAGTAAGTATTAATAGTCCTCTAATATTATGATCGTAATATTGTTTAATAATCCAGTCTTTACGTGTATAGATAAAAGGATGACAAACTGTTACACCCATGTGTTCTCTAACTAAAGGTGTTAAGTCTTCGGAAGGGTCAATATCTCTATCGTCTAGCTTACCTTTAAAGTCTTCAATAGGATTTTTGTTTACGCCGGCAAACCAAGCATCTAATCCGTATCTAAATGCAATATATTCTGCATGAGAACGTAGAATAATTTGATTACCACTTTTTAGTTTACCATATTCATCTGTAATAGTAGGCCCTTTATCTCCCCATTCTAAATCAGGCGGAATAAAGTTTTGATGCATAGTAAATCTATGATCTGGAAATCTTACTTCTAACCAGTTATATACAGCTAATGCATTATATTTTTGCCAAGGTCTTGTTTTCCACATTCTAATATTAGTTAAAATATGTATATTAGTTGTATGGGGAACATTTGAACAAATTAAATAAGCCAATAATGCACTATCGGCTCCGCCACTTAAACTAATGCCAATATTTCTCCAGTTAGTTAATACAGGAAATTCTACGTCATCATACTTAACAATATTTTCTGCATATTTTGTATCTTTTAGCATAACAGTATTTACCGCAATTAACTGGCCAGTTAACAATTTACGGTAAGTATATATATGCTTTTGAAAAATACATTTATCTATGCTGGTGCACAGGAAATACTTGATATATTACCGCAATTAGAAGAAGGAAAAAACGAATTATCCAAACCAACTGGAAAATTTTTTTATGATCCTTGGGAATTGTTACCGCAATATAAAGGTACAGCATTAGAAGAATTGTATAATAGATTACCCAAAGCAGGCCAGGCAAGGATTATGTTAATGAAAGAAGGTACGTGTTATTCTGAACATGCCGACATTGATGATCGATACCATTTAACATTAGATGCAGAAAGTAGTTATTTGATCGATATGGACAATCGCGTTATGAACGCAACTACAGTTGACGATACAATTTTTTTAATGGATGGTGGTATTATCCATTCAGCCGCTAATTTTGGTCATCTACCTAGAGCAGAACTAGTAGTAAGGAAACTACTAACGCACAATAAACTAAAAGATCCAGCTAGGATTAATTTAACAGTTCGATACGACGTATTTGATTTACGTTACCGTTTTGATATGGTGTTTAGCCCGTGGCTGAATCGTGCAAACAAAAAAGGGATAATTGATAACTTTGAGCCGATTAGTGAAACAGAAATAAATCTGGATCTAGAAAAAAAATATATTGATGAGTTTAAAACATTAATAGAGGTGTCGGAGTTAGACATGGAGTTAAAAATTGACTGAAACTAAATGGAAAGAATTCCGTAAAATTATTGACGGTAAATTAGAAAGAGGTAGTTTAGCATACGAAGCCTATCAAAGTGAAAATCAATACTTAATGCATTTCTCTAATGAGCTTATATTCCAGAAAGAAATAGAGCATATTGAGAGATTATCTGAAAAAGATTATGCACCAGATATAGATAAAATAGATATTGAAAACATGAAGATCTATCTTCCACACCATGCCTGGTACAATAACTTAAACCATTTAATTCATGAAGGTAGAGCACCTGATAATTGGAGAGAACAAGTTAGTAGAATTATTGAAGACTTAGAACGTGGAAATATTTATAAATTAAATTTGTTTACACATTGTTTTTATTTAGAAGAAGGAAAAATGCATCTAATGGATCTTTATGGATGTGTATTCCCAGATCAAATTGTTATGTTTGATCATATTAATCCTATTTTATCAAAACGATCAAGAGACCTTTTTTTACAATTCAAAGAATTAAATGGTATAGTTGATATGAAGGAAGCATATAGATACAGCAAAATTAATAATGTGTGGGGATTAAATGAAGATAGTTAATAAATGTACCCTTATTAATTGGAATCCGGTCTTAGAAGAAATTAGAGACAAGCCAGGTCTTAATGCTCCTCTTAGATTACCGATAGATGAACCAGAAGTACAAAAGATGATAGAAGATTTAAAAGACTATCCAGCAGAAGCAATTGAATGGTTTAATTATTATCCCGGAGTAGATTTTAATGTTCGTGTAGTAAAGGAATTTAGTGATCTTGTAAACAAAGAATGCGTTCGTGCGTGGATTAGCAAAATTAATCCAGGAAAAACAGCACCGTGGCATTGGGATTATGATGATAATGAAGAAGCATATTTAAAGAAGGGCGAGTTAGTTAGATATCATGCAAGTATAAGTAAGCCAGCCCCCGGGCATGTGTTTATAGTAGGAGACCAATGCTTTTATAATGAAGCACAAGGAACAATCCATGAATGGCCTAATTATAAGTCATACCATGCTGGAGCAAACTGTGGAAGCGAACCAAAGTTCCTTTTTAACTTTCTAGGATATAGATAATGAATCTTATTGAAGTTCCAGAAGCATATAAAATAGAATATATTAACAGTGATAGGCTAGGGGGAATGGTTCCTTTATTTGATAAACGAATAGAGGAATTAATACATAATTTAAAAACTAAAAACATTGAATTTTTAGATCATACATTAATGACGTTAAAGGAAAATGTTGGTGCAGACCTATTTGCACGATTTAAACATGACTTTACAAACCATTTACAATCGTCTATGTATAATCATTTAACTGGCTTTGAAGCATTTAAAGAAGTAGATATTATTGCAGGATGTACACAATTCTTTGATAACTTATATGTTATGAATAAAGAAATACAGGTTTTAAAAAATGAATATAAGTATCATGAATTATTATTTCCTAATTTACAACATAGAACAGTTGAATCATTAAGAGCCCATGTTCCGTTAGTTATTAGTTTGCCTTTTAGTTTTCATGGTGAAGAACATCCAGAAATGGATAAAATTTTAGAAGTATGTTTGCAACGACATATACCATTACATATAGACTCAGCTTGGATTCCTGCTAGTAAAGATGTTTGTTTTAATTATGATCATCCTGCTATACATTCTTTTGCTATAAGCATGAGTAAAGGATATGGTACTGCTGGGTGGAATCGTATAGGGTTACGTTGGACACGAGAACGTAAAGGTAACGACACTATTAATATATTAAAAGATTATCATCAAATAACTACATATCCTGTAGCAGTTGGATTGTATTTTTTAGATAACTTATTACCAGATCATTTGTGGTCTACACATAAAGATCGTAATGAAAAGATTTGTAAAGATTTTGGATTAACACAAACTAAAGCAATTCATATGGCCCGGAAAGGCGACATTAATTATGGGCTTTCGCCTTTAATTAGATATTTAGAGTATAATCATGATTAGAGGAATTGGCGGGCAACCATATATTGCATTAGATAATTATTTAGATGTAGACGGGTTTAAAGAATTACACCCAGAAATTTGCAAAGGATTTGCATTAGCAAGAGAGTATGCAAAAGAAGGCACATGGATGAAGCCTGGGTTTAAGTTTGACGACATGAGCTATATTTTAGATTGGAAACCTATATACAAAGCATTTGCAGAATATGAAGCATTACCTGATAACGATCCTATTAAGGTTCAAGGTGCAGAGTTATTTCCAAAAGATTTTAAGGATTATAAACAACGAAATTTATTTACACGATATCTTAAAGGAGCATTAGGAGCCAACGACCCTTACATATATTATTTTCTTTGGGAAGAAGGTGACTGGAATAAACGTAATGCTGAACGTATTCCCACACCGGAACAACAATATTTTCCTGGTGTTGTAAAGTGGGTTGAAGACTTAATTGAAAAAAATGTTATTACACAAATAGGACGAGTTATATTTTTTCATTGTGAACATGATGGTAAAGCATTTGAACACAGAGACCTAGATGGCTCTAAAGGTACCGAACAAGGCTTTAGTCCACATAACAATGAGTTTATTCATATAAGGTATAGAACTAAAAGAGGCTTCTATATATGGGATCCTGAAGTTAAACAGAAACATTATGTTAATTCTTGTGCTTCTTTTTGGAATGATCAAGACTGGCATGGCGGCGAAATCAGCAATGAACAAGAATATGGATTACGGATTGACTGTAAGTTTAGCGATAGATTTAAAGAAGAAATAGGTATAGCTCACCTAGAGCATTACTAATGAAGTATTATTATAACAATGTACCGGGCAAAGGTCAATGTAGAAATAATCTAATTTATACAAGTCTTATAAATGAAGATAAAACTGAATTTGTACAATGGTATCATAATGATACTGAATACCATAAAGGACAAAATCAAGTAGTTACTCCTGCATTAATGAATGAGAAATGGGAACGTGAACTTAAATTTTTAAAATTTATAGAAGCTAACGCTCCTGACATAATTCCTAAAATTCTTGATATTAATATTCCAGAACGTAAAATTAAATTAGCAATTGACGGAGCAGACTTTTGGGAGCAATCTAATTGTTCAGCAAAAGAATTTGATAAAGTTTGTCCTGATTGGAAAGATCAGATGTTAAATATTATTAGTAAACATGTCGAGCTAGGTCTTTATAAATTTAGTTTACACCCTAGCAGTTATTTTGTAGTAAATGGAATACTAAAAAGTATAAATTATTTCTTTTGTTATTCAAAAGATGATCCACTATTTTCTATTAAAGATATTTTAAGCCATATTAGTGAAGATAGACAAAAAGCATTATTCCCTGCAATGACTAATTTAGGTATTAGTATTAACCAACCAGAAGAGTTTTTTAATTTGCAGATGTTATGTTTTGAAAGTTTTAAACAAGACTATCCCGCTAATTTTATAGAAGAAGCAAAGGCAATATATGTTCGAAATAACAGAATATAACGATTTAATAAACCTTACTACATTTTACAAAGAAGCTGAACAAAGAGGCTTTTATAATAATGCTAGTAAGAAAATGCTTATTGATAGTATTAGTAATGAACGAGAATGGAACATTTGGCTTTTATATTATAATAAACAAATAGTTGGGACTACGGCCGCTCATAGTTTAGATATTATGGGTAAAAATTGTTACAGAATTGCCGCACGAAGTTGTGTTTTTACAGATAAAACCCATCGAAGAGGACATACATTAAGAAAAGATATAGTTCGTCATCAAAATCCTACAAGTCAGTTTTTGATTCCTGCTTGTATTGAATGGAAACTAAATTCTAATTTATATATTACTTCTAATGAACATGAACAGGGAACGCAAAGACAAGTACATAAAATCTTTTGTCCTGCTTTAGAAAAGTCTGGATGTTTAACTAGAGAAGCTGAAAAGCAATATAGAGGTCATAAACAGACCTTTTGGAAATTAAATATTGACGTTTATTATAAACAGTTAATTGAATTTGGCAGATGGCCAATTAAAGAATTAGTGTAAGTCAACCCAAGCAACACCAGTACGTCCTTGGAATTTATTATCAGTAGTATTGTAAACTATCATTCCAGCTTCTGGAGTTAATGCATCTCTTTCAACAGTAGTAAAACTACCACCCATAACGTATCCGCTTACTCGTGCATTACCTGTAACATCTAATGCTGAATCAGTTTGTGCAACACCAGTTCCGCCAACACAAAGTCTTCCGCCACTGTCAATAGTTACACCCTTCCAACTTGTCGCATTGTCGGCTGTAGTTAAAAGAAATAGTTTACCTGGAAGTACGCCATTTGATATTGAAGCACCTTCTTCAACACTCCATTGGATCATACTTGATACTGTATTTTTATTTGTACCATCGTGTCCAGAAAACTTAATTGATCCTAGAGAATCGCCTGCCTGTAAAGCTGTTTTAGTTGCTAGGTCGCCTCTTGAAACTTGAAAGGATATACCTGAAGAATCAGAGCCATCAGCTAAACTTTCTACTTGAAGAAATTTACCTGGCGCCGAACCTGCTTTAAAAATAAGTCCTTGAGTTTCTATATCAGTATCTTTACCAATAGTTAAATATCTACCAATTCCTGCTTGTGATGTAATATCAAGAACGCCTTCACTAAATGTAAGTGTTCCGTTACTAAGTGTTCCGTTAATTCCGTCTACTAATACAGTTGAGTCATCACCAAATACAGTACCTTGAACATCGCCTACTATACTTCCTACGAAACTATTAGCTTGTACTACTCCACTAAATGTACCTTGTCCAGCAACAACGGCTTTTGATGTTGCATTATAAAAATAGCTATCATCAACGGCTTTAACATCACCTTTAAGAATACCTGTAGCATTTAAGGCTCCAGTTGCTCTATTAAGTAAAACTGTACTATCGTCTCCGACAATATTTGCATTAACACTTGGGGAAATTATATCATCAGTAACATGAACAGTATTAGCCCAAATTTGATTAAATTTGTTAGTGCTAGATCCAAGATTTCTTGCACCGTCAACATCAGGAAGAACATGGCTTTCTACTTTAGCTAAAAAACTAACAGTATCGCTAGGTGCATCACCTATAATAAGGTTGCCGCCTAATGTTAAATTTCCATCTGCTGTAATATTGCCTGTTGCTGTAATACTACCAGTAATATTAATATTACCAGTACCTGTTAAGTCGTAATTATTTAGATCAACGTTAGAACCAAAAGCCGTACCAGCAGTATCAACTGGATTACCACCTACAGTAGTTCCATCACCTATATACAGTCTTTTAGTATCTGTAGTATAGACTAATTCACCGTCAGCAGGCGTAATTAAGCCTCGTTCGCTGTTTGTACCTCTTCTTAGTCTTAAAGCCATTCTTTTTAACTCCTGGATATCTTATATGTATTTATCCTGAATACAATTTTATTTATTCTTCTTTAAGAACTTACTTGTACGTTTTTGTATGTCTTTTTTAACTTGTTCTACATCTACTCTAAAATCAACGTGTTTGATAGTAGCATCGTAGGTTGAGAACAAATCTTTCAGTATCTTTTCAAGATATCCTACAGGATTAGGATTTTGGTCATCTTTAATAAGTACATCCCATACCTTGCCATTCCCGAATTCAACTCTGACAGAATGCAGATATTCAATCGGGATAGCTTTAATATCAAGGTCTTTAAAAACCTCTGGCCACTTATTAATAACTTCTTGTGGTAGCCTCTTCTTAGGCCTTACCACGCGAGCCGGCCTTTTTGCTAGGGCTCAACTTATCTGCTTGTTTACGTAGCTCAGTTGCTTCTTTAAACAGAGAGTCAGCGTCTTTACGCATCTTATTAGCTAAATCTTCATCAGATAATGCTTGTTCTTTAGTAGAAGTAGCATCGTCATTAGTAGCCATTTTAGGTGCTGGTGCTGTGCTTTGATCTGTAACAGATCCTACTTCTTCTACTGATGATCCACCTACTGCTAAGTCTTTAACTTGTACACCTTTTTGCTGAGCAATCGTTTCGTTTAACTCATTTAGTGATAGTGTAGTAGTTGTATTAGGTGTCATCTCAATGTTAGAAGTACTAACTTTAGTTAAGAATCCGCCTGTATGAAAACGTGCTAACATAATGCTACCATCACCTAGTGGTGTACGTTGCATAGCATCTGCTAATTCTTCAGCATTCTGTCCGGCATTGCTTTCAATTAATTTAATTAAGAGATCATGATCTTCGTCTCTTAAAGTCTCTGTTGGACAAACCAAACATGACTCTGGCTCGTCAGGTAAAGTACGGAATACTACCGCAACCTTACGTTTTGTATCTTTTATGCGACCAATATGTTTTAAGTCAGCCATAATTTATTCTCCTGGTGTAGCTGGAACAGGATTTACAGGTGCATCACCTTGTGCCGCTACTTGTTGATTTTGAATACTAGTTAGAAATGTATCTAGTTTAGTATACGTTTTTCCAATTGCTTCCATTTCGTTCGGCTTAAATGCTCCACGAGTCTGAGCAACTTCAATGATAGTCTTCAACACACCTAGATCTTGAACAGTAAGTTCAGGATTACCTGTTGGAGCCCCGTCGGGTCCTGGTGCCGCTGAAGTGTTTGGAACGCTGGCAGGTCCTGGTGCTGATGGTGCCTTTTGAGGTGGCGTTGCATCAGTACCTTCTGGTGCCATTGCTTGTTTTCCGTCTGACATATATGTTCTCCTTTTTAGTATCTATATAGTTATATACGTACATTATTTATTAGTATTTTAAAAGTGGACACGCCAACATGAAATAAGAAAGCTCTTTTGGATCTTCAAATCCCAAGTGGACCATTGATGTAATAGTATTCTCTTTGTCCAAATCTATCTTTTTACCAATAAAAAATCTACTTTTTAAGTTCTTTAGAATCCACTTTCGAATAGCGTCTTCCAAATTGTAGTTTTGCTTTAAAGTTATATACTCAAAATGTGGTGGGGCCACTGATAATTCTCTAATACCGAAGTAGTTTAAGGCGTTAGGTATACCTGTTTTTGTTAACATAATCTCCTCAGTTACGCCGTTTATTCTTCGTAATGTGCTGTTACACCAAACGGTGCTTTTAAATTTTTATCGTGATGCCCGTGAATAATAAAAACTGTTTCACAGTAATTTTCATCACCCCATTTTTCCCAGGGATAACCATCAGTAAACATTATAAAACGTTTTGGATTAATCCCTTCTTCCTCCATATATTTCCAGTTTGCCATGAAGTCTGTTCCACCGCCACCCATGATCTGATAGTCTTCTAGTTCTTGACCATTGTCAGCAGTAAAATCTTGTTCGTTATATACCTTAGTATCAAAGCACCATAACTTAATTTTGTAATCTTGATATTCTTGCATAATCCCTTGTACTTCGCTTAAGAATATTTCAGCTTGTTTATTACCAATTGATCCACTCATATCAATTCCGATACAAATATCAATAGTTGTATCAAAGTTCATACCTGGAAGAATTGCTCCAGTATGCCATCCTTTACGTGACGGACGTTGGAAAGAGTAATCATTTCTGATAGTACTTTGGATTTGCTGGCGTAGTAGCTCTCTCCAATTCATTTTAGGTTCAGTAAGTTCCTTAATAAATCTTTCAACTTCTTTTGGAATGTTACCTGCACCAGCCGCCTGTGCCGCCCCTAGCATACTTTCTTTTACTTCGTCACGTATCTTACGAAGCTCATCTTTAGAATAGCTTGGAGCACTACCTTTTTTACCTTGTTTTTTGTCTTTTTTACTATTGCCGTCTTGACTATCTTTATCCCAATCAATATGCTCGTCAAGTAATTTACCTAATTTTTCAAGATCTTCTTCATCATATTTTTTGAAAAGCTCATCATAAACTGCTTCACTAGTCCAACCTTCATATTTAAAATCTTGAAAAATTGGAATCTCTTTAGGTTTGCTACCAATAGCATCTCTAACTAGAGTATTGTTAACAATATAATCTGATGCAATATTATGGATTTGAGGATCTCTATCTTCACGTCTTGTCATATGATCAAAAACACAATGAAGAATTTCATGAGCAATAACAAACTCAATTTCTTTGTTTGTCATTTTAGCGAAAAACTGTGAGTTATAAAATAAATGTCTACCGTCAGTTGCGGCAGTAGGACACCAATCATCACATTCTTTAATAATAAGTCTTGTAGCCATATTACCAAAAAATGGATGTCTTAAAAGTAGTCCAACTCGTGCAACAATAATTTTGTCCAAAACTTCAGCTCGAAGATCTTTTAATTCTTCTGGTGAAAGTTTAACTTCTTCTGTTTTTGGTTTTTCTAAAATTTCTGTAGTCATTTGTGCCATTCCTCAATTTCTTATTATATGTATATTATACTATATTTAATGTTCATTGTCAACCATAAAATGGAGGGAGACTAATTAAAATCCCCCTCCAAATAGCGCCTATTAGGCCGACGCCTCGCCTTGTGCGGCTTTAATATATTTGCCAAAACGTTCATGGAACTCATCAAAGCAATCAACTTCATCTGGATCGATTGGAAGTTGATATTGTGTAAGAGCCAATTTAATACCCATAACTACTAATTCAGTATCAAAATTGTCCATTGCGAACCTTAAGAAGTTATTAACTTTATCATCAAACTTCTTATCGTTCTTATCACTTGCTTCTTTAAGCTCGTAGCACAAAGAGACTGTTAAGGAATACATGGCACTGATTTCTTTAGTCTCTAACTTCTTAACCTTAGCAGTAAGTATATCGCTAGGATTAGGAAGGTCTGCGGCTACTCGTCTATGAGCCATAAACTTAACGGCAAGTCCTTCGCCGACTGCACCACTAACTAAATCTGTAGTGGTATTTTCATCGTCATCATCTTCCAAAAGTTCGGAAACAAACGACCATGAACGGGGTGTAGCAAATGAACGACTCGGTGATTTTGGATCAAAATCGTATAAGTCCTTCTTGCTAAATGTCAAATAACCAACAACATCTTGATGCTGATTGTTCTTAACAGCCCACTCAAACCAATCATCAAAATCCACTTTAATTTCTAAGTGAACAAAACGGTTGGCTAACGGAGCAGGCATTCTATAAGTAACACCTTTATCAGCTTCTCTGTTACCTGCGGCAACAATCAAAACGTTATCTGGAAGTGTATAAGTACCAACCTTACGATTAAGAATTAATTGGTAAGCCGCGGCTTGTACTGCCGGCGGTGCTGAATTCATTTCATCCAAAAACACAATAATCTGTTTATGCTTTTTCGCCATTTTCTCATCTGGCAATTCGCTTGGTGGTGCCCAAACCATTGTACCTTGTTTAGAATCAAAATATGGAATACCTTTAATATCTGTAGGTTCCCATAAACTTAGACGTATATCAATAACATGGGCTTCTATGCTATCACCAATTTGCCTAACTATGTCTGATTTTCCAATGCCTGGGGGACCCCAAATAAAGATTGGACGTTTCTTTTTAAATGCTCGAATAATACTTGCTTTTGCACTATTCGGACTTACTTGTCTTACTGCTAGATTTTCCATTTTGTACTCCTTGTTTGCCTTTTAATGTTCAGTGCCTTATTGTTATATACTATTATACGTTCATAATCGTCAAAGGTCAACCAGAATCTGCAAAAAAGATGAAAAAAAGTGCGAAAAAAAGTGTAGTAATATCAAGGACTTAGTGAGCTATTTGCCCGATTTAGAGCTTTAGTAAGTCCGTATTTCCTTAAATCTCCGGAGAAAAGATGCAGTTCGAGTGCCTTCTTTTCGTTCAGTACTATAATACCTTGGTTAGTAAGGTAGTAAGGACAGTCAATAAACTTGTCTAAGAAGATTACAACTTGAGTCGTAACTTTAAAATCCTTAGGAAACGGAACATTATAATTAGATAACTCTAAAGTTTCGGATAAAAAATTAAATCCGTCTTCTGTTAATCGTAATCCACCTGATATTTTGGATCGAGTATTCTGCCACCATAATGGCATATACTCTTTTAATGTATTTTCATTAATTGATATGTTGGCTTGTTTTAAGAACACCTTAGTGTAGGTTTCTTTTAAGTTCATTTTTCTGTTACTACTTCACCAGTTACTAATTTTACAACTGTAAAGTCTTTAGTATTAAAAAGATCATTTAGTTTTTTAGCAAGATTATGTGCATGGCCAGGATTACTAAAACTAACCTTTTTATATTTTGGCCCAGGATAGTTTGTTAATACATTTGATGATTTTAAATTGAATGGTTTGTTAGTATAAAATACAGCCCAGATGGCTTCTGCATTTAATACTTGTTCTGAGCGGTATGTTTTTTTATTAACATGCTCTAAAATTATTTCGGGTTTAGGTCTACTCATATCTTTATCCTGTTATATACTACTATTATTTATCTAAAAATAACAGTTATATACGCAGTTTATTTATGAGTATATTAGCTTATTTCCAGCTTATTTCCAGCTATTACCACCATCCATTGTAATATTTACAACTTCTTCGGTTTTATTAGATTGATCTACTAGCTTTTCTAAGTCTCCGTGTAATCTAGACATTACACTTGCTAATGTGAAAGCGAGGTTCTTAGCTTCTTTTAATTCTATTTTTACTTCAATTGCTTTAGAATTATCAGCAATTTTTACCTTATCAATAAATTGTTGTAAAGGAATAGTGTTTAATGGTTTAACGGTTTGCACGGCTTAACTCCTGACGCATTTCTAATTCAGTTTTAAAAGGTCCGCGATATTCGTATTTTTCTAAAGTAACTTGTTTTGGACATAAACTTTTAACCCAACCTTTTTCAAAATGAATTATAAAGTATCCTGCACAATACAAGCTCTTAGATTTTTTACTTTTTGTAAATAGTGCAAATTTTCTTTTTAGATCGTACATTGCATTATAAGGAACAGTACTAGTAACTAGTCCATATATTTCTTTTGAAACTGTTTCATTAGCATCACTTACAGTAGCTTTGCTCCAAAGAATTTCACCACCAATGCCCGCTTTAAGATCTTTTAGACAACTATAATACTCAGTTGTGCGTCGTTGGTTAACTGGTTGTTGACAAGAATACATATAATGGTTATTCTCGTCTTTGGATAATGTACCAATCTTGTTTCCTTGATTTGCATCTTCAATTATCCAAAACTTATTTTTTAATATTTCTTTTGCTTTTACGTCAGTCATACAGGATACCTCGCTTGTAATGGCTCAGCATAAGCCTGAGCATTATCAGTTATTCTTTGCATATCGTATATTGCACAGAATTTCATTAGCCGCAATCCCACTTGCGGTATATTTTTGGGTTGTGCATTTTCTATAATCGTATTAAAGATCTTGTCTTTAATATTTTGTGGTTGTGCAGATAAGTCACATAGTTCTACATTACGATTATAATCGTCTAATACTCGATGTTCTACACCTTCGTGATCGGCCCATCTTTGTAGCATTAAGTTATTCCAGTTGTAGCCTTTTGTGTCTTTATCGTTAAATGCTTCTGTTAAGCCTACTTTGTTACGTGTACCTTTAACTCTTACCCCGGGATAAGCACTAAACACATTATCACTTGTATCACCTCTCATGCATTTTTCAAACAATAACCATTCTGGGTTAGGTGCAAGTTTTTCTTGTTTAGTCTTTTTATCTATAATCTTTTTACCTTTATCATCAAAGTATCCTTCATGTGTAATAGTTGTATTAGAAACTCCGTTATACTGAGTTACCTTAGGTGATATTAGTTGTGCAAAATCACCATCAGTTGATATAATTACATGATTATCATCTGGATGATGTTGTACCCAACCTGCAATTAGATCATCTGCTTCTAATTCGTCATGTTGCAAGACTGTACAATTAGTTTTTTCTATAATAAAATCTTTAAAATTATCAAATGTTTCCCAGAAAACTTTTTCTTCTTCTTGTTGTGCTTCTGTTAAAGCATCACGAGCCGCTTGTCTATTTCGTTTATAAGGAGCATAGACGTCCTTGCGCCAACTACGGCCTTCTAAGCAAAATACAATATGATCCGCATCAAAGTCGTTCCATGCTTTTTTTAGACTATTAAAGGTTATATGAAAAGCCATTCCTACTTTCATATCAAGATCGCCACGTACTACATGACGAGCCCTAAAGAATGTATTTGCTGTATCAACTAGAATATATTTCATTGTGTATATTTCACCTTATCTTTATTTTTTAATAGTATAACGCATTTATTATTGTTTGTCAACCTAAATAATTTGAGCAAACTTTTCCGTTTCATAGTCAGCACTACTCCAACTATCTTCGTCAGCACCTGGCCCTATCATAGTTAACTCACGTTTAACAAACATCTCATATGGATTATGACTACTTCTATTGTGGATTTCTATAGCTTCCATGCCTACTTCTTTTTCACTTAATAAACATACACCATAATGAAATCCTGTATATATTAGTTTTGTAATATCGTTCTTAATACAATATTGGTTTAATTTCGATAGTGTTTTCATATGAGGATAATTTGCAAATGTAGATATAATAGAATCACCGTCATTTATAACAATAAACTTATGATGACAAGGTCTTAAGTAGTAGTTTATACGTTGACTTATACGTACCATTTCTGCACCTAACCAAGGAAACAGTTGCTCAGCTTCCCAGCCCATACGTTGTACAGGGTGCATAACTAACCATAAGCCATTTTCTTGTAGATCTTCTAGTTTCTTAGACTTCATTTATTAAGATACTTCACTTTTACCGTCTTTATTAACATTGCCTACATTAATATATCCAGCACCTCGTGATGTATCTTGACCTTGATCTTTAAGAATATTTCTTGCAACATCTTTAAACCATCCGTCAACAATTTGTTCGTTTGTTTCACCCGTGTATCCGGCATCTAATAGTTGTTCAATAAATTCATTGTTCCAATCAAGTTCAAAGAATCCATTTTTAATATCTTTTTCATTTACATGAGTATCTAAAACTGCTACCCAAGGCTTCTTAGCTTTTTGAGCCGCTTTCTTTTCAGCCATTAACAACTCAAGCCTTGATTTTTCTTTAGGTTTATTTGTTGTTTTGGACATTAAGTTTTTTAGTTTATCTAACATAGTTATATTCCTGATTCTCTAAGTTTATTAAGATCAATTTCTGTCTTAAGTTTAGGTCCCCCAACTGTTTCCGAAGATGTCGACGTGTAGTCTCGGGGTATACCTCCATCCCCTTCCCATGGCAAGGGTGGCAACGGTTTTGGCGTTTTCTTGATACTCTTCATAGCATCCACCCACCGCCATACAGTATACTGGACATTCCACTTTAGCATCTCTATACTCGGCAACCGCCTTTTCAACTTCGTCAACGTCGACTTTATCAGCAACCACAAATTTAAGATACAAGTGAGTATTGGGTACAGTATAATATGAATTAGCAATTTTAGGCTTGATAGCATCACTCCATAGCTCGCCACTGACACTAAGTTTCGGAGAGCAAGACCAAGTTGTATGAAATCTAGCTTTAGTTGAGATGTAGTCTTTGAAATCATCTCTAAGTTCTTGCGTTGTGTTCGTTTCAAATGTAACATTTTTTAAATCCTCCATTCTAGGATGTTCAAATAGTTCTAAATACATTCTTTGCCATCCTAGCAAAGGCTCACCACCAGTAATAACTAGGTGGATATCTTGACCATTACTGCAAGTCCATTTGCCTTCAGGGGTTTTTGATAGTAATTCATCAACTAGATCGTCAATTGTATAATCTGTAGTAAACTTCTTAAATCTAGGATCCCACGATGCATAACTATCACAACCTCTATGCACTAAAGGTAAATCCTTTAATGTATTATACTTACCTGGATTAGCCTTGTGGTCTTTAGCAATCTGATCATAGTCATTAGCCAATTCTCCACGTGGCATTCCAAAACCCTGGCATTTAAAATTACAACCAAACATACGTAAAAATACTGAAGGAACTCCAACAAATCTACCTTCTCCTTGCACACTATAAAAAGATTCACATACTCTAGCCTTCATATATCTTCTCCCTTACAACAGCTTTATCGTAGCCTAATCTAGACATCTCGTCCAAAAACTTTTCTTCTGTCCAAGCACCATACTCAAACATTTGTATTGCTTTATCAACTTTACGATTCCAAAATTCTCTAACAGGTGCTACACTCATTTTGAATGTCCTTTCATGCTTAAACAGATGTTATAAAACTCTTGTTTTAGTGCAGGGTCTTCTTTGAATGCACCTAACATAATTGCAGTTGTCATATCACTTTCGTGTTCTTTAACGCCTCTATGAGTCATGCAATGGTGTTCTGCTTTTACTACTACTGCTACATTAGGTGTTTTTGCAAACCTAACTAATTCGTTTGCAATCTCAGTCGTCATTTCTTCTTGTATTTGTGGGCGTTCTGCAATATGGTGTACTAGTCTATTAAACTTACTAAGACCAATAACTTCTTCTTCAGGTACAATACCTATCCATGCATTACCTACAATATTTTGAAAATGGTGGGCACAAGTGGACCTAATACTTATAGGCCCACTCGTGTACAGTGATTTGTAACCCATATTTGGAAAACTAGTAATAGCAGGTCTAGGGTTAAATCTACCAGAAAATATTTCTCTGACATACATCTTTGCTACACGTCTAGCAGTATCGTTAGTATTATGATCGTGTTCAGTATCAATTACTAGTGCGTCTAATACATCACGGAATGCCTCTGCAACTTCATCTTGCAGTAAAGCTATTTCTCCTTCACGTACAAACTTACTAATATTATCGTTTGAATGAAAACGTTCACCAGCTTTTACTAGACGTTGTCTTATTATATCACTTATCTTTTCCAAATCTATTCTCCGATGTTAAGGCAGTGGATTGCCATTAATTAATATACTATTATACTGTATATTTAGGTTATTGTCAAGTACTTTAAAAATACTTGTTTGCCATTTCTAGCTTATCATTCCAATCAGCTAGTGCTTCCATTTCTTTCCCAATAGTATCAATAGTATCAGGATGTTCAGCTACCCCAACAGGATGATTAAGAAACACTTCAATATTAGCGACGTGTTTTCTAATTTCCCCTTCAGCATGAGTCTTGAAAGCTTCTAAGAGTTTATCTCGCATTATACTTCTCCTTTTTTAAATTGCGATGGTAGATATTCTAAAGCAATCATGCGGTGAATTTCTTCATTTAAATGTTCACCATCCTTGGTATGCTTCGAAACATCAATCTGTTTATTCTGTAAAAACCAATCGTTTACAGAATCTTTTGCAACTTGCATAGTATCAAATGTATAAAAGTCGTTCATTTGAGGTGGTATCCAAGTTAAGTCATTTAGTCCGAACAGCTTTAGTTCGGCTCCGTATTCTTTACAAAGAGTTTGTAAAATATACATTTCTTTAAACCATTCTCGTTGGTTCTTTAAACTGTAAATTTCCATCCAAGTTTTTACTTGCATATATGGAGTATCTCTTAAGTCCGGAGTCTTCCAATGAAAGGATGGTTTCGTTTCTATTTCTAATTCTGGTTTCTTTTGCATATCAATTGCATGGACTTGTAAAGGCATATCAAATGCTTTAAACAATGATAAGTTACGTTCCTGTATTGACATGTGTTTACTCCAACAATCGATCTTTCCTTTTGTTGTTTCTTTAAAAAATAACTCTTCTAATTGAACAATGTTCTCATAGTCCGGTGGTTCTACCCAAGTAACTCTAAAACGATTCCAGTATGTGTTTTGTACTATAACTTCTTTAATATCATCATATTTTCTAAAAAGAAAAGTTAACCATTCACTATATTCCCACCAACCGTTAGAAGGGTTTGCAAATATAACACCGTCAGCGTCTTTACTATTAATATAATATTCAGCCCAGTTGTTATCATTCCATCTACCTGAGAATGGCCAATTTTCATAATTTAATGGTGTATTATCATCAGCAGGCATATCGCCTATATGATATCCACAAGTATGACTACAACCTAGTGCGGCAATTCTCATTCAAACAACCTCATTTGTTCTGGGTCTGGTTCGTGTTTCTTATAATTACCTTTTTCTGGAATAGCATGGCGTACACCACCTGTTGGATCTTTCATGTCTAATTTACGTCTAGGAATTAAATGAATGTGAGGATAGTCAATTGTTTGTCCGGCCGCCTCACCAACATTTTGTCCAATGTTAAAAGCATCACAGTAACCTCGCTCTACCCAATCATAACCCCATTGGTAGGCGGCTTTGTAAGCCTTTTCTAATCCTGGCCAGTCACGTGTCTTAGGCACGATAAGGACATGGCCTTCAGTAACAGGATATTTGTCTTTATATACAATAAAGTGTCGTGTATCAATTACAACTTCTCCAGATTTGTACCACGGCGTTTCTGTTAATTCCATTGTTACTCCTCGTCCCACTCGAGTACACTCATCATTGAATGTAATCGTTTACGGGCTTCATTACGATTAAGTGCTGGTACCCATGCAGTACCTTTATTTTGTTGTACTTCTAACATTATATCATTATGTGAATCATCTTTAGTAAATGAAATCACATCACTTGTTTTAAACTTTAAAACGAAAACTTCTTTCTTTTTAGTAAATTGTACAACATTAGTCATCTTTATAACTTCCAACATTCTCCCATGGGTATACTAACCATACATCTTCTTCAGCTTTGTTTACTTCATGAGCCCAATACTTAACTTCCTCAAACTCACTTGATAAATTTTCAGTTAAAACTGCAAAGCGAACATTGTCCATATTATTATTAATACACCAATCATGTTTAATCCATTTAAATGTAGCACCTGTATCATTAATGTCGTCTACTACTAAAATATTTTTTCTTTTTGCAACGGCATCTTCAGCCATCCATGTATTAGATTCATTTTTTCTTTTATGATCACGTAATGCAACTTTTAATGATTCACATCTAATATCTAACATATTACTTAATATAGCCGCAGGTATGTTTCCACCTCTTGTAATACCTACAATGTAATCAGGTATCCATTTATCTTTGTACATACCAAGCACAATTTGTTTGCACATATTTTCTATGTTAGTCCAACTGTAGTAATGTTTTTTAATCATTTATAATCCTTAACAATGAGCAATTGGATCATGAGTTAATGATGCCATTTGTTCTAATCTATTTTTAGGTTCTTGTTTCTTGCATTTTACAATCTTTATTTTGTCGTTTGGTGTACGACCTTCTATTCCATTACCTGGATATTTTAAAGGTGTTTTAAGCCACTCGTCTCTCCGCTTGTTCATCACTTCTTCTGACACAAATTTTAATGCAGGCGTAAATCGTTGTCTACCTCTTAAGCCTGTTGCTGTATGTGACATTGTACTTGGAAACGTAATAATACGTCCCGGAATAGGTGCAAGTGAATGAATAACCCCTTTAGGATCTGTTAACAGTTTGGTTTCACCTCCTTCATTAATGTCCCAAAAAGTTTGTGGATAAAACAATAATGTGATTGCTTTTGGGTCACTATCATCAGTATGATAGTATGCGTTTTCACCAGGTGCAAAGAAATTGCAAGAAGACTTAAAAAGAGCTAAACCGTCAACTTCAGGACAATGATCTTTGCAGAACTTCCACAATTCATTAAATGTTTTAGTATACGTTATTCCTTCACAAGCTAATCCTGTTGGAATAGGATTTTCAATATTATCGTATGCTCCAAAGGAAAACTTTAAAGTTGAACATTCTACTTCAAATTCTCTAAGAGTTTCAATAGAGAATACATCATCATATACTGTAACTTGGTCGTCTATATATTTATTTACAATCATGAGTCGTATTTTTCCTTTAAGTACTTGTCATTATGTATCCAAGTATATCTACCTTTTATTGCTTTTATGAATCCCCATTCTTGTTGCTGTTTGCCCATAATAAACAATGACCAACACGGAATTTCATTTCCGTTTTTATCTCGTTGTAATTCAAGACGGTGTAAATCAGTTGCTTTAGATCTACGAAAGTGTCCTGGTCCTCTCCAAACGGGACTTGATCCTACAATATTTCCTTCTAAACTCTTAACAGGTAGCCATTCATAATAGCCACCTTTTAAAATTAATGTAGAATAATTCCATGGATGATCATGTAAATCGTCTACATCACTTTTTAAAATTTTATGTAATGTTACATTAAACGGGAACTTCTTTCTATCTTTCAAGAACAAGTAATACCGAATCAAATAGTCTTTTTTATGATTACGGTCGTATATAATTCTTTTTCTATTTTTAAACCACTTAATCATTCGTCGCCTTCATATGTGTAATCATCTTTAACTAAGTTATATACAGTCATAAATTTTTCATATTGTACTTTAAGACCAGGGTACTTAGTAATCATATCTTTAATAACTACTTCCGATGGCCAATCAAACATCTTTCTAGTCCATTCAGTACCTAATGGATCATCATTTAAGTTTATACTAATAGGTGAACTATTATATGTAATAGTACTAGATGGGTTATCAACCATTGTAGTACTATCAAATGAAATAGTATATTCATTATCAGTTGAAGCTATAGAAGGCTCGGTATCATATGATATGTTAATAGGCATGTTTGGTAAGATTTTTGTATCAATTGTCATTACATATTTCCTTATAAAGTTTTTTACCGCTAAAATAATCTGTTTTCAATTTAGCAACCTGCTTTTGTATTAAAGGAAGATACTTATCGTAATTTTCAATATAGTCAATAATTCTTTCTCTAACTTCTGCTTTATGGTGCGTATAAGATTTAAATGTTGTAGTCCATTCTGATGGATATTTAAATGCTGGTAGTCCCATTTCTTTATAACTTAATCGATCTGGAACCATTGGAATTGTATCAACCAATGCACCTTCATACCAACTAATACCTAATGTTTCTTGTAAGTTAGCACTAAACACAATTTTAGCACGACCTAATAAGTTGTGATATTCATTTTTTGTAAGTTGTTGATCTTGACATACAATGAATTCATAATCAGGTAATTCTGTTTTTAATTCTCTAAATATATCTGGTTGCTTTTCTGGTGCGATTCTATGTGGGAAAAGAATTAAATTTTCTTTAGGCATATTTTTATAACTATCTAAACTATGTGCTAGATATTCCATAGGCCAACCTACACGATGTGTTTTTGTTTTATCAACATCATGAAATGTATTTAAAAACATATCGATATGAAAATCTGTAGCAAAAAAGTTATCGTTATAACATTCATACATACTTTTTTCAGCATGTCTAACCCAAGGTCTGTCGCCAATTAATCTACCTAAAAAGTCTGCCGGGTCATAACTACCAGCATGCCAAAGACCACCAATGCGAATATTAATACCTAATAGTTCTGCCATATAACGCAGTTGTATAACTGTAGGATTCCAAGCATCAGTATAAAGGAAATAATCATTATCTTTAACTTTTCCTGCACAAAACATTTCGCCTATTGTTTCTAATTGTTTACTTTTATAAACATTAGTCCCACCAAAATTAAGAAAGGCCCCAGGCGTTGTAGCCTGAGGGGTCTCTCCACCGGAAATAACTTCCACAGTAATATCATTTGCACCAGTAGAATTTTGAAGTTGTACTGGAAGATGTTCTTTCCATTGTTTTGTATAACGTGTATCAACTGCTTCAATATCTACTATAAAAATTGTCATGCTTATGATTTCCTATGGTTATGTTTATTCCTTCGTTGACGGCTTCTAGCCGCTCTTTCTCTTCGAGCTTTTTCAGGATCTAAAAATGCCTGCCAAGCTCTTGACTTTTTGTTATATAAATCGCGTTCGTCGAACTTATATCCTTCAAAGCGACAAAAGTCTCTTAACTTATCTAGATCATCAAAGATCTGTACTACGTCGGGTCGATTCGCAAAATAGCCCACAATGTGTTCTCCTTCATTTAGCTATGTGCATATTGAACATGGCAACCATTTTCACCATCTTCAGAAATGTCAATGTGTACTTCTCTACCTGGATAACGGTCAGCTACTTTTTCATATAAGTCGTCCGCCATCATCTCACAAGATTTGTAGTCTACATCTAGTTCCCCTTCATATAGTTCCTCCAACCATCTTTTAAATTGTATAAATTCAATATCCCGATCATCATGGAATACTGTAATTGCTATTTTAAAATGAAAAATATGTCTGTGTGGATATCCTAAAAAGGATACATCAAACTTATCTCCCGTTGCTAATTTTGGATCATCAAGTGCCGCAGGATACTTATGTATCCCTTCTTTGCGGAATGTAACCCAGATCATACGTTTTGATGTTCGCATAATTTTTTCTTTGCCTTCTGCTTTTATATTGTCTAAAATTATTGTGTCCATTGTACTCATAGTATACTACCTTTTTGTTTCTTTGTCAACCTTTACAGGATCGTCTTTTGAGTACGAATCCCAACCTGTAAATTTTTTACGATCCATTAAATCATGTACTTGGTGTATCCAAACACCAGGATTGCTATGATTAAAGTCTGTATCATCAAGTTTAATACAAGCATTATAATTTAAGTGATGAATATCTGGTAATTTTATGCTAATCTGTGAAATAAACTTATCTTCAGAATTCCAATCATTATCAAGTACCCATTCATGATATTTAATATCATAATCTAAGGTTACCCAATAATCTTTTTCTAGTAAAGGATTTATAATCTTATTCCACAACTCTACTTCTCCCGGATGTCGTTGCATAAGATCTATATGAAAACTTTGGTTCGCACCCAAATAAATGTGTTGAGAACCGAAATGCTCAGCTTGATCAATAATTTCGTCTACGGGTTGAGGACCAACTACAAATAATGTATCCATATCATATGCTGGAGTTTTTTCTACTTCAAACCCAGTAAAATATGTTACATCTGTTTTTGTACCGCTTGTATATATACGTTCCATTATCTTCCCATTTCGTCCGGATCGTCTTGTACTTGATGGTCTACAGAAGTAACTTTCTTAAAGTCAGGTTTTTCTGCACAACCAATATGCGTCAGTTCAACTTTCCAGTCTTTTCTAAGCATATCTTGTACAGCATCTAATCCACGTGATCTAATAGTTTCCTCCCAATCAAGAACAAACTCAGTACATTCGGGTTTTGAATCGAAGTGTCGTGAAAGAACATTCACAATTTCATCTCGTTGTGTACCATCTGGTTCAGTTAGTGTGAATGCTAAGAGTAGCATAAATGTCTTCATTGTCTTGTCCTTTTGTTTGCCTAAGTGATTTGTACCTTTACTATTCTATAATTATAACAGAAAACAGCAATAAGTCAAGCATTATCTTTTCATGAATCTTGCCAATTTTTCTAGTTGATCTTTGACCTGAAGTTTTAATTTTTTATGCCTTTTTATTAATTCGTTTGTTTGCCAACCTCTGTTGGCGTGTTCTTTACGTTCGTTTTCCATTTGTTCTACTTTGTTATGTAGATAACGGTGTTCGTTCTCTAACCTCTTCTGTTCCTTGCTCTTGTTCATTTTCAAGTTCCTCCAACTTGCTTTCTTGTAACTCGGGTTCATTATCAGAATCATCTTCAATAATGTCATCACCTTCATAAAAAAGATTCTTAAAAAATGTACTTGAGTTAATAGTCTTTTTACCCGTTGCACCTCTAGTACCAATAATAGATAACCAAAATCGATTATATTCTTCTATTACTGCATTTGCTTCATCTTTGTTACTAGTTGCAAATATTGCCTCAACGACATCTTTAAAATAAGTCCTATCAAATTTTTCTTCAACTAGCATTTTTGGAATAACATTGTTATCATATTGTCTGTTTGCCTCTTGTACTGCATTAATATGATGCCAAACATTATGACCCATTTGTATTGCATAGCTAAATGAATCCCAACTAGTTTTTCCTTCTTTACCTATCTTATTTAGGTCGCCTGGCTTATAATAACATATATCTGAAACTTTTAATCCGTCTGTTATAGGAGAATCTTCAAAGTTTTTAAATATACCATCTTGTAATACTGCATCTTTAAATAAACGAGAATCTGTAGCATATTTCTTATCATCAACACTCGGCACCATTCGATACACCCATTTAGATCTATCTTCTGTTTCTGTTTGAATATAAACTTGTCCGTTTGCTGTAGCTAAAAATGGACTTGCACAATCAAATGTTACTGTAAAGTTTTCATTATGATATTTACGAACTGCTCGTTGTACGTCAGTTAATAAAGTTGCCCATTCTAATTTTGATGTACCTAGAAAGTGCATAAAGTCATGTTTACCTTTTTCTAATAACCCGTCAAATCGTAATGCAACAATTCTTTTAAGTACAAGATGAATGTCGCACATATTTTGACCACCCATTGACCAGCCATTAAAATGATCTGTATATTTTGTAGGGTCACAATAGTCTTTCATTTGTTGATACCAATCTTCAGCATCAGTATGATTTTCACCTTGTAATACATTTAAAAATTTACAATTACCATTACGATTTTTCATAAAGTAATCGTTATTAATACGTGTGGCATTTACAGCTTCTTGATATGTTGAAACACCAGTTGCTTTAATACCATCTTTAGAACGTGCTACCCAAGCCGGAATATCAAGTATCATTCCATAGTCCATATAAGCATCCATCCACGCAAGAACTTGTTCACGTTTCTTTTTAGCTTTAGGACAGTTAGGATCTTTCCAATCGCCTTCCCAAACACCTTTACCTATTTGGAAACCACCCGAGTCACCAAGTAGCCAACTATTATCACGATCCCTATTACGAATCATATCTTCTTTAGGTGAATGTTTGTTTATATCTAATTCGGCATGACCTGCACTATATAAACTCCAATGATAGTTGAATAACCCCTTTTGTGGATTTAACCAATTCATACTCTCTACATCATTTGGAAAGTTGGAAGGGATTCTAGTTTTATCAACATATTCCCCGTGGCGTTGTTTTCCTATATAGGTTGCGAAAAAGCCACTTAATGCTGGAAGAAAAACTGCATAATCTTTTTGTGCTTTTGTTAGATCTGTGTTCATATTAACCCCTACTTAGACTGTGCAGGTAAAATATAATCGTATTCAGCTAATCCAGAATCAACTGTAATTTGCATAGCACCTTGATCGGAAATTTTCATTATTTGCTTTCCGTCAAGACTTAGGATTGCTTGTACTTGTGCTACAGGCCAACTCCAAGAATGTTTTAATTCAGTTTCAATGCCTGTATGTTGAAATACAAAGTCACCTGAATGAGTTGAATGATCACCAAAGTAAAATACTAAAGTCTTGTTTACAGTTTTTACTGTGAAAACAGTTTCTTCAGCATGTGCGGCACTTTGTAGTTTCATTCTATTAATCGATGCCATAGTTGGTTCAAACTCAACTTCCCATGTTGCACCTTTAAACTTTACAGATTTAAGTTTCTCATTAATAATTTCGCTATTCATAAAACGATAATCGTTTTTGAAATCACCTGCTTCATTTTCAAAGTGTATATGTGTTGGAATTGTAACACCGTTTCTATCTGCTTTCTCCACAGATAGTTTTGCATTTTTTTGATATTCTGGATTCTTTAAATGCAAAGCTAACTTATCTAAGTTAGGCATACCAAATGTTTCGTTAAATTCAGTAACTGGTGCTTTAGTTTTAGATGAAAGAATTACTGAGCGATCTTCAGCCATACTTTCAATTGTTGTTGATGTTGCATCACCTGTAACTTTAACTAGATTTAAAAAACCTAGCGAATGTGTATGTGCAACAATGTCTTGTAAGATATCTTTCATAGCGTTCTTCTCCATTTAAATTATATTATACTTAAAAATTATTAAAAAGTCAAGCATTATTTGCCATGTTTAACTCATTAAAGTACTCAAAAATATTGATACTAGGTTTCCATCCTATCTCTGTTAATTTAGTAATGTCTGCTTGGTTATCAATTCGTTCATGCTTATCACCAATTTTTTCTTTAGGAGTTAATCCTATATGATTAGTAATGTCTTTTATTGGATAGGATTGTCCTGTGCCTAGGTCAAATACCCCAGTTAATGGATGAGTCATTAGCAACATAAGTGCATCACAAACGTCTGTAACATGAATAAAATCTCTTTTGTGGTTGCTATTGATAAATTGTATATCTTTTCTTAAGAGCTTTGGAATAAACATATCTGGTCGAGGTTCCTGGTCTCCATTGTATATAGTCGTAAAACGTAGGCCTAATGCATGATCTGGAGCAATGCCTTCAATAGTTTTTTTTGATAATGCATAAGGATTCCTCCAAGGTTCTTTAGCAGTACTAGAACTTGCGTAGATAATTCGAGTATTTGGAAATGCTTCAAATAATCTATGTGATGCCATTACGTTGTGTTCGAAGTATTCTTTAGGGTTATCTATACTTTTTCTAACTCCACTTTTACCAGCTAGGTGAAATATAACATCAACATCATAATCTAAATTACAGTTTCGTAGATCTTGACCATCTAGTAAATCAATAGTTTTTACATCATGATTAAATAAATGGTTTTGTAATTCTTGTCCGACCATTCCCGAACTTCCTGTTATTAATATCCTCATACTTTACCAATCATTTGTTGTTGAAACCGTTCTCTTAAACCACTACTAGAAAATCTATGATTGCGTTGATTATAATGATGTTCTATTCCTAAACGTTCACCTGTTGCTTTACCACTAAAGTCTTTCCCTTCATATTCTACACCTAATATTCGTACATTAATATTATTGTAAAGTTCTAATATATCGTCAATCTCTTTTTCTCGTACATACGGAATAATTTCATCAACATACTTTACACCCTTTAATTGAGTATACCTTTCAACTACCGTTTGAATCGGTTTATTTTTTCCTGGTCGCTCCATTGAAGGATCTATTTGTAACCCGCATATAAGATAATCACATTGATCTTTTGCTTCACGTAACATAGCAATATGACCAGCATGTAACAAATCAAATGTAGAAAAAGTTATACCTACTTTCATTTTATAAATCCATTTGTTAATTCTGTTACTAGTTGATACTTGTTTGCAACATTAGATAAATCCTCGCCATCTCTAAAAGATTGCTTATCTAATTGATTTTTAGGATTACCTCCTGGCCAAATACGCCAACTATCGTTATCAACAACATCAGATAGTACTAAAAGATTGTCTTTAGAACGAAATCCTAGTTCAAATTTTATATCTACAAGTTGTACAGGACCGTCACTAGTACAAATAGTTTTCCAACTTTCTTCTATAGCTTTAAAGGCAGGAAGAACAATTTGATTAATAGCACTATCTAATTCTCGCTCATTAAGTACTGTTCCTGTATCCATTAAAGTATTATTTGCAAGTATAGGATCTTTTGCAGAGTATAATTCCCATTGACCAGCTCTAATATTAATATATGGATCTGTATACACACCTTCAGCCCATTTGCCATCTACTAGATATTTTTCTCTAGCAGTATTTTCATCCATCTGTGTAGGTTCGTTTACAAGAGGTGGCATTACAACAGAATGTTTATGAAAAAGTTCCCAAACAGGTTCTGGAAAACATTGCGGTGCTCTTTGAAATATATTGTCTTCATTATATCCACATTGTGGGTTACGTTTTAAGTAACTACCAAATGCATAACGCCTAACAACAAACTCAAGCGGCAACATATCGCATTCTTCATGTAGCATTGTGTTTGGTGCTGTTTGGTCAATAAACGATGTAGGTATATGTTTTTCTTGAAGCAGTTTAAATACATTTGATGCTTGTTTTGTTTTTTGTATTCCTATATCTGTAAGTTCTTCTTTTTTAGCGGCATCGCCACCTGTTAAAAAATCCTTTGCTACCATATTAACTGTAAAGGGCTTCTCGCCCTTTTCAATTAACTTTGTTTTCCCTTCAACTAGTATACCCATCAATATAAGTCTCCTTTTAAAGTCATTTGGTTATATTAAAGTGTTTATATGTTTGTTGTACACACTTAGCTTGATAGTAACAGTCTGCTAAGGCGTTGTGTGCGTCGCTCTGTATTGCTTTACGAGGGTCTTTAGGCATCATTGCAAACAATGTACGACTGTCGCGAATTTGCCAAAAGTTCCACGGAATAGGAATTTGTAAATTCTTATATAGATTTTCTAAGATAGCATAATCAAATAGTGGACCTTGGCACCACAAATAATCTAAGCCTACACACCATTTATTTAGGCTTTTAGTTAATTCTTTCAAGCCAACTCTATCTCCGTCACCAAGAGCTTCTTCACGTATGCTTTCGTCTTGTTTGCCCCACCAATCTAAAGTGCTTTGGTCGATAGTACGACCTATCTCTGTTTGATCGTCTACATTAACACGTAAGTATAGACCATCGGATGGTTCGACATTAGTGTAAGGATCAAACTTAATTGCTCCTAAAGTTAGTATTACTGTATCAGGACTAGTACCTAATGTTTCTAAATCTATCATTCCATGCATTATTCATTACCTCCAAAGTCAAATAGCGAACCAAATGTGTTATTTTGTAATGTACTTTGGATATCCCAATCAAGTACTCCGATTAAGTTGCTTAGTTTGTTATCTATAATTGTTGATTCCATAGCATCGTTGTCAAATGGAAGTTCTTTAAACCAATCAGGTAATCGTAATTCGTCTGTTGGATATGCAACACTTGTATACCCTAATGGATTTTGTTTTAATTTACAAACAATAACTTTCATACCATCTACAATTTCCTGACTATACTTGTCTCCGTTCATGCGTTTTAACGTATTCCAATTAATACTTGCTCGAACGTGTCCGGGCATATTTGCTTTACCTTCTTTTTCTTCTTTACGTCTATAATCTCCAATTTTATTTGCACGTTTCGGAGAACCTTTTTCATATCCAGGACGTAATTTAAATTCTGTTCTAAATTCTGTAATACGTTTTAATACTTCAGCTTCTGTTTGATTAGTTAATACCATAAGCAATAGTTCACTTAAGAAGTTTTGCATAAACTCAGGTGTATCAGAACGTTTTAAGTCTAAACCCATTGCTTTTACTTTACCAGGCTTGTCATTTGTATCTTTACGTTCACCTTCTTCATCGTAAATTAGTGCCGCATATCTTTTCTTAGTAATATATAATCCACTTTCTGCAACAATTTCTCTACCTGCGGCAATAACATCTGCACGAGTTTTAGGACAATGAAAAGCCTTGCTCATAAATTCTATAAAGGTTTTATTAACTTCACCTGCTACTTGGTCGTATAATTTAATAACACTTTCTTTATCCCAAGGTATATCTTTGTTTTCTATTTCTTTTTTCAAAATAGGAAACGCAGAAAAGTATACAGAATCTGTATCACCATAAATTACTGCATCACCAACGTGATCGTATTCGCCTGTGATTACTTTATTACATTCAGCACTCATATGTTTTGCAATTTGCCTACCAGTAAGTGTAGTTGATTGACCAATACGTTTGTCAAAGAATCTACAACCAGGATTTAGTATTGCACCATATAAACTATTTAGGTTAATCTTCTTAACAAGTTGTCGTTTATCCCAGAATGCTATTTCTATTTTATTACCAGCTTCAATGGCTTTCCCCTTCATTGCTTGTAATTCTTTACGTTCTGCATACCAACGTTTTAGCAATCCAGGAATAACACCGTCAAATTCAGTTGTTAAAATAGTTCCATTAGCAGATAACATCCACGGATTTCGCGAATTAAAAATAACATTATATACTTCGGCCGCACTCATTAGTTGTTCATCACCATTTTCCCAATCAACCGTAATATCAACATCTTTGCGTTGCTCCATTACAGCATCATACTCTAGTGTACCAAATCGTCCTTCCCAAGCACCTGCAAACGATTTTTTCTGTAGTGTCATTGCTTCTTCAACCATTGCATCTGTATCAGATGGTCTTAGTTGTCCTACTATAGTTGCAGGATCCATATTCAATGCTCTAATAACAGATGGATATAGTGAATTTAAGTCCATTGAACCAATCCACTTATGTAAACCTTTCTTAGGAAATGCAACATAGGCACCAGCGGCTGGTTCACTACCTGGTTCACGTTTAATTCTATTAGGAACTTGTAGACCTCTGCCATGAGCTTCGTTAATAATTGCTTGTTCTGTAACTGCAACGGCACCCATTGTAGTCTGTAGTAAAACAGTATTTGCATGTGCTAGTTCGTTACTAAGATCAATAAACTTTAACTTTTGATCTAATTTATCTAGTAGTGCAACGTCTTGCCTGTTGTACTCAATAAACGTTTTAAAATCGTTGTTATAAAGCTGATCTAATGTACCTTCGTATACAGTTTTCTTTTCACCAATTTCAGTTTCACCGATAGCATCGAGTCTATATGTATGTCTTTCTTCGTATGTATATTTTCGATATAATTCTAAACTATCTAAATGTACTCTACCTATTAAATCATAAGTCTCGGCCTTCTTGCCATATTTTTCATATTCACGTTTCTTAGGCAATTGTCCCCAAAGACAAAAACGTCTTGTATCGTCTTTGCTTAATACTCTGCTTACTCTATTAACTGTATATGGAATATCATATCCTTCGCTATTCCAACCAGTAAGAATATCAGCATCTTCGATTAAGTCAAGAAATGTTTTTAACATATCTCCTTCTTTTTCGAATAAATGTGTATTAGGGAATTCCTTTGTTTGTTCTTTAGCTTCTTCCATTGTAAGTGTTTTCGGAGGAACTGCTAAAGTAACAAGAGTATTCATCCATTGTAGATGTACACTAATTGCAGTTATAGGCATAAACGGCTCACTAGGATCAGCAAAGCCACGTTCAGGATCAAAATCTGTTTCAATATCAAAAAATGCTACATTAAGTTTCGGAGCATCAACGTTAAGATAGTTTTCGCTTAAACATTGAAAGATAGGATTAATATCACTTTCAAATAACTGTTTTGTATTGTTAATTGCAAGTTCTTTACGGAAGTCTTTAGTAGACTTTGAAACAATTCTATTTAAAGGATCACCATAAATGCTTTTATACTTGCCACGTGGGTCTTTGTAAAAGAATGTATACTTAATAGGGTATTCAGTAAAATGCCTTTTACCTTCTTTGCGTTCTACAACACGAAGAATATCTGCATTTCTATCAAATAGAGCATCAACGTAACTCATTTAATACTCCTTTATCTACGTAGGCCCTTAGGACCGTGCCAAAAATAATCATTATCACTTGTTGCCTTATCATCTATCCATAAATCGTAATGTGGTTTGCCTGTTTTTACAGAAGTAAACTTTACTCCCCAGCCTTTTAATTGTTCTTTAGTAAACTCTGTCCAATCTATTCCAGACTTTGCACCCCTGGCTGTCCAGTAATGTATTTCATCGCCTTTATCAAATAGTTCATTTAAATACTCTATTCTAGCTTGTTTAGGTTTACTTTCTTTATATTTGTTACCATCAGTATAACATATTGTTCCGTCTATGTCTACCATATAGATTGTCATAAAAATAATTTCCAAAGTGCTATAGCATTCATAAGAGTAAACCATGAACACAATACAATAACAAATGCCGCTCGTCTAATAACTGCACTTATAATACCAAAAATTGATCCGGTAAAGTACATTGGTATAAAAATCTTTGTTGCTGGATCTAGTACAGTAAATGTAAGAATTGCACTTGCACTAATTAATAAACTTGCCTCAATCATTTCACAATAAAATGCTGTAGGACTTAATCTATAAGATTCTTTAAAAAAGTTTTGTATTCGAAATATCACAGTTTATCTTTGCCAACCGTGGCAACTAAAGTTTCTAAGTCGTCAAATGCATCAGCGGTCGCTAACCAATCTCCTTTATGAGCAATTTTAATTGCTTTAGTAATAAGAGTTGGTTTCATATCCAATTCTTCTGCTACTGCTTTGACAGTATCTTTTAATCCAGCATTAAGATCTTCAATTTCTTGTAGAACTGTTGCTCCTTCATTTACTAGTCTTGTTAATTTGTCTTTCTCTTCGGGGCCGTATGTTCGGTCACTCATGTCTTACCTCCAGGTTATTAGTATATTATACTTGTTTTCTTGTCTAATGTCAAGTGTTTTCTGCAATTTTTTTTGGATTAGCTTTCTCTATTGTATATGCAATATTTCCAGCTATACAAATTCTATTATGATCGCATTCGTGTTTTGGTACAGAATGTGATATCGGTCCAGGAAAAATTATAACTAATCCTGTATTTGGTTTGATGGCTTTTCCTGCTCCTGGAAATACTAATGGAGCACATTTTGGACAAGCATCAACATAATATACGAAAGACCATTGTGCTGGCCAATGAGCATGGGGGTTAGTATAGTCGCCTGTTTTATAATTAGCACCCCAGCAATCAACACAATAAAGTTTTGTTGTATCTTTTGGTGCAGACGGTGTATCGCTTAGTTTTAAAGTTTCAATTACCCAATCAATTATAGGAATAAAGTCTTTATTTGAAAACATGTCCCACGATGTCATGTTCGCTTGAACATTTGTTCTTCTGTACTGCTTATCGTCTTCTTGTTTAATAAGTTGGGTGAGATGTTCTTTTACTTCTGTTGCTTTTGGGTATACATTAGTATACACATCAAATTGTTCAGTAAATAATAATTGTTCTATTCTAAAATCTTGCATTAACAATACTTATGTACTGCTAGGGTTCTTAGATATACCTTCCGGCTTATTGCCCGGCGTTAGCTTGTTTCATTAGTAATTTAAACTTACCAAATAGTTGAGGATCTTGCATCATCTTTTGAATGCTTTGTGTGTATGGTGCTATTGCTTTTATTAAATTAGGAGGTAATGTACTTCCTGAGGCAACTTTATCCATTCCTTTAGCAACCATACCGCCACTTGCTGAACCGCCAGCTACACTTTTTAGTGCTGTGGCTCTTTGTGCAACTTTTTGTGTTGCTTTTTGGTCTGGTTTTCCTGCTGGTTGTCCTGGCTGTGCTTGTCCTGGCTGTGCTTGTCCTGTTGGAGATGGTGTTTGATCTGCTTTTGGTTTTGGCTTTACCTGAAGTTCGTAAATTCTCATTTATTTCTCCCAGAATTTAAATTTAGCAAGTAGTTCTTGTAAGTCTTCAAACTTCTCGTTTATGTACCAACCTGCTACAAACCCTACGATGAATCCAATTGTTAAAAACATTTAGCCCTCTAGCTTTTTAAGTTGTTTTTGTAATATTAGTATTTGTTTTTTTAATAATGCGTTTTGTTTTTCTAAATCAACTTCTTTTGTCTTATCATCTTTAGGCTCTGCGGCTTTGCCAGTCCAACCTGCTTTTGTTGGTCCTGCTATATCAGTACCAGTAGCTGGTTCTACAGTCATATCTCTTCCAGAGGCTTTACCGAGGCCTTTATTAAATTTATCAAACCCAGCTCCTGCACCTTTTTTAAAAGCGTCCCAGCCCGGTCCTTCAATAAGATCTCTAATTTTCATTTTTTTTCGCTTCTAATTTAGTTTGTAGTTGGTCTTTATATGTTTCGTTTTTAACCCTATCTACATAGTGAGAACTCATCTTACCATAACCGTGTCTCCACGCCATTTGTTTTAGAGTTTTTTCATCTTTACCTTTAAAATGACTTGCTAATTCTTTGTCAGACATGTCAGCGTATTTCTGTTTGTTCTTAATAACGCTTGTTGGCATTCCACCTTCGTTAGTTCTTTTTAAAACTTTTTGTACATCTGGATGGCTTGATAACCCTTTTGCAAGTTTTTCAATAGCCTTAACTGCACCTGAATAGTTACCTTGTTTGTATCTAGGGTCATTTGCAATACCATATGCTTGTTTAATTTCTTGTGAAGAAAACTTAGTTTCTTCTTTAACTTTTTTCTTTTTATGAGTTTTACCACAACTTTCACAGATTTCTTTACCACAGCTACAATTACATGTAGACTCTGATACTTCGTCAAATTTTGTTTGGTAATCTAAATGATGGAAAACAGTACCAAGATAGTCAGATGCTTTAGTAATTTTAGCTGATACCCAACCGTCTAATCCTTCTGCTTCACTCATACCTTTAAGCATGTCATGAAGTTTAATAGAATATTTTGCGGCTTTATATAACTCGCCTCTAGCGAGTTGGATTTCATGATCTTGCTCAACTTTATGAGCTAAGTCACCTAAGTTTTCTTGAACTTCTTGTTTTATAATTTCTTTTTCTCGCATAGTATTATCCTTACTGTATTTAGCGTTTAACTGCGCCGCCACCCATTAAATTATTACCCATGTCTAATGCATTTACGGCTGTACCATCAGCCTTCTTTTTTTGTGGTGCCTTAGGAGCTCCAAATTTACCTTTTTTTGCAGGTTTATGTTTAGCAATTACAGGATTAGCCACAGTTGCGATATTGCCTGCACTTGTTGATCCAGCTGTAGCTGTTTCACCAATATCTTTCAAACTATTATAAATTTCAGACTGATAAGATTCAGCTTGATCATGATTAATCTTCCATTTTGCTAATTGTCTATATCTGCGTTTTACTTCACTAGCAAGTTCTGGATCATCTTTCATAAAACGTTCTAAACTATAAAGAGTTTTAATCTTTGCTTTATAATCATCTAAATCTGTTGGTGCGCCATCAGTTTTTTCAAATACATCATTAATAGATTCTTTAGTATTTTCAGCAATTTTTCCTGTGCCTTTACATTTTTCACAATTTTTTTCACCGTGCTTTCCTGTACCGTTACAGTGGTCACATGATTGTGCTGATTCAGTAGTTAATTTTGGGTCTTTTTTATGTTTTTCGTACCCTGCTTTAGCCTTAGCCTTACGATCATCAAATGTCGCAGGTTTATTAAAAGTATTCATGTATTTTGCTACAGGACTTTTAACTTTTGGTGGCTTCTGCTTTTTTATTTCATTAATTTTCATAACACTTATATTTATCCTTTGGCTAGTTTGGTAGCTGTAGCATACATTACTGCTTTGGCATCATCACCATAGCGTTTTGCGAAGCCTTTTTTGTCCTTTTTCATACCTTTAACAATACGTTCTTTGTCTTTTTCTTCACCTTTTGTAAGCTCACGCTCTGTAGCTGGATTTCGTCCTTTTCTAGCCAACTGTCTTGGAGAATTATCTATATCATGTATAGTATAATTTTTACCGTCCCAATCAACATCATGTCCTGACAGGAGTTCGTAAATTTTCTTTAGTAATTTTGGGTCGTATTCTGATCTACCGTATCCTGATTGGGGTTGTGCAATTTTTGAAGCTACAAAGTCTTTAAAGTCATTGTATTTCATTTTTAAATCACCTTCAATAATAGTAGATTCTTTAAAATGTTGTTGTAAGTTTTTAGCAGTTCTTTCAAACTTATGGTCTTTATGTTTAAAGCCCACTCCACCAGCCGCTTCCCATTTAGCAACATTTTGACCAAAGTCATCAATTAATATATTTGGTGTTCCATCACTTTGTTTAGCGTATTGTTTTTTATTAGATGTAATAATAACTTCATCTGGTGGAAATGCTTTTAAATGTTTTTTAACCCATTCTCTTTTACTAGGCTCAACTCTATGGTCATCAGCCAACGGTGCAGAAAGAATATTATAATTTCCTTTAATTGTTTTAATAATACCTAATAAGTTATCGGCATTAGTTGTTGGTTTTAAATTAGTCCAAAAGTCTTTAGTACTTCTAATTTTATCAAGTCCTACATTAATGTTTGGAATGTCTTTCCAGTTTTTGACACCCATTAACTTAGTCCAAGCACCAAAAAAGTCTACAAGAACGCCGTCCATATCTACATAAATTTCACTTTTTTTTGATAACCCCTTAGCTTCTTTTTCTTCTAAATTATCTGGAACATCAAATTGCCATACTTTACCTTTACCAGTTGCTTTCATTAATGCAGTAAGTCTTGTATTACCACCTACAAGCTCTAACCATCCGTCACTATAACTTGCAACAATAGGCAATTCAACTTTACCTGTGCTTATTTGTTGTAATGCTCTTTTTTGTTTTTCTGGATGTAACTTATCAAACTCTTTTACATCACCAGCTTCTGTATTTTTAATTTTTTTAACGGATTCTTTATCGTAGTCTACTACTTTACCTTTTTTAGCTAGATCAATCCATTTATCTTTACCGATATTTTTAAATTCTTTATAACGCTTTGCTTCATCCCATTCATTATCGAAGTTAGGGTTGGTATATGTAATAGAGTTTTGTGATTCTGTCATTCCTAAATTAAAAAGTGTATTAGGATTAGTATTTTTGTGTGCTTTACTGTGGAATGTATGTGCAGGTTTGCCTTGTTTGTCAACTTTGTTTCCAAATTTAGCGGCTTGTTTTTTAATTTCGTCAGGACCAACGTCACCAGTTGTATTAACGCCTGGAACTATTAAGCCTCCATTTTCGAACAGATGACGTAACTTCATTTTCTGCCTCTAAATCCGTTATTGCCTTGCATAAAAGGACGACTGAACCAGAGCTTAAACCATTCGTCTGTACCTGGCTTAATGCCTTGGTCCTTTTCTTTTTTCTTTAGAGCGGCCGCAGTTATACTTGGGTTTTCAGGAATATATTCTTTATATCCTTTAAACTCATTAACTCCAGCTAACTGTTTTAATCTCTCTATGTCCATTTTTATTTTTTTTCATGCTCCATAACATACTTACTTGCCTCAGTTACGCTTACCATACTAATTTTATGAAACTTTTTCATAATGTTCTTATGCTTTTTATTGTTTGGACACTTGCATTGCCATTGATATAGAGCTTCACATTCAACACAATATCGTGATTTTAATCTAGTCATTTATTCTTTCCGTGTTACGTTATTTGCATCAAATATAACAAGACCTTCAATAGCCTTGTCACTAATCACTCCGTCGTATCCAGCTTCCTTTAAATCCATTGTTAGTATCGCCGCGAACATCGGATCATCACTATAATCCCAGGGTTGAAACCCCATTTTTACTTTAATATCTCCAACTTCTTTACTTTGATAATCGGCTATTTTTAATCCTGGTTTAACTTTGTACTCACTAAGAGTTCCATCAGGTCCGTGATGCATTTTAAATGCGTTTGCGGCATCTTTTTCCCAAGTAAGGTATATTCCTTTACCTAAAGCCCCTAATCCTAATCCTTTTCCATTCTTACCTTCACCACGGTGAAATATACCGTCGTTATGTTTGTATAATCCTTGATAAAAATCTGCTTCTGATTCTATTACTTGTATAGCTTCGCCTTGTATTCCTAATCCAGCACGAACTTTATTGTATAACATTTTTCCTACTTTAGGATCTTTGCTACAAACACCAGATCTAAATGATTCAATGTCTCCGTCAACTGCCGCTTGTTTCATTTTACTAGCACTCATGCCTTCAGCACCTTCGGCATCTGGATCTCGTTGTCCTGCACTTATAACATTTATAGAATTAAATTGATAATCATCGCCACCGTTGTATTTGTTTAGTAATGTATCAAAATCTTTTACACGATCATCACCAGCTACGTAGATAAGATCAGTATATTTTCTACTGTAAAGAAATTTGCAACAATCAATAATAGTTCTAACACTATCATGCCCGATAGTAATTCCGTTGCCGAAACATTTACGAGCAAAAAAAACTTTTTCTGCAAATGATAAAGGATCTGTTTTAGGTTTTTGTGTATGACTTAAAAATAGGAAAGGATCGCCTGGCTGACTTGTAATTACACCAACTAATTTAGCGTGTCCAATTGTAGGAGGATTCATTCGCCCGAAGGCAAATACAGCCGTTTTCCCGTCAGCTTCAGTAAGTTGTCGTAAGAGCATTAATAATCACCTTTTTCAATTAGCTCCATTTCTTCGCCATAGATTTTTTCAATTAACGCATCAATTTCTTCGCTTTGCATCAAATCCTCTGGACGTTTAGGAATACTATATTTTGCACAATAGTGATTAATACCTTTGTTTACCATAGGCAACATTGCCTTTTTTGTATCAATTGGATTGCCTTGTTTTAGACGATCTTGCATATTAGCAATAGTTGGATAATACTGTTTACGATAAAACATAGGGTCGTTCTTCATATGGACATGAAGATCACTTACAACATCAAACCCTAAGTTAGGTTTGCTTTCATCGTTATGCTCATCTATAAATTCATTAATTTTCATAGTTATTCTTCTTCTTCTGTTCTAGTACAGCATTCACAACGCATTGTTGCAGTACACTCACAGGGATCGCAAGTACATTTTTTGCTCTTGCATTGGTCATTATTACAAGCCATGATGAAACCTCCTATGTATAGAGTATTTATCAGACTTTAAGGCTAGACAGAAATTTCGATATCGAAGTGATTATAACCTAAATCAAATAGTTTATGAGCAATACGCTCAGCTACTACAGTAGATTCAGAATCTTTGAGGCTTTTGTGTGTTTCTACAGTTAATATAACGCCACCTTGTTCAGTTTCACCTATTTCGTAATTTGTTTCATCTTCAAGTAATGCTTCGTCGGCACATTCGAGGATTGAATCAACTACAACCTCGTCTATATCTTCTGGTTTCTTTTCCCATACTATATTAATAAAGTGCTTCATATTACTATCCTAATGATTTAATAGTACAGATGTTACTGTACCTGCTGTATATGTTACTGATACTCTAACATATACAAAATTACCGGTAAAATTCTTAAAATGACTATTGTTTGATGTACTTACTTCTGTACCTACAATATCACCCCAATCAGCTTCAACTGGTGTTGTTGCTAATGTACCTTGCATCTTAATTGTACCATTAAAGTCGACTAAATTATACTGAACAGTATGAAATCCATCTGCTCTGCCATAATATCCGTCACCTTTATATGCAGTTCCGTTGACAGTCACCGAAGTGCTATCACCTGGGTGTACATTTTGGGTTAAGATTGTTTCGCTTGTACTGGACATACTGTTATTTATCTACATCTTGCTTTAGAACTATTCTGTCTACCCTGGTAATATTGCCTGATAAGAAAAGCATTGCAAGGGTTAAAACCTTCTCATCACGCAGATACAAGTATTTGCCACTTACATATCCTTTTTGAGATAATCGAGTCATAAGCCCTGGACTAACACGGATTTTATCACCATTCTCTTTTGCCCAGTTATAAAAATTATAGTCTATTGAGTTCCCTCCAAGAGTTACTTTAAATTCGTACTCAAACGGAGTATTTTTAATAATGATATTCTTATTTTTTAAAAGTAGATCAGCAGTATTATCTGCTGGCTCATAAAAGTCGCTAACACAATGAAGTTTTTTACTTACGTGTTTAAGCCATGTATCGTCATTTGAAAAAAGGCCAACTTTACGCTGTTCACAGCGTACCATAAAAGATGATGCACTTTCAAGTTCACTAAGTAATATTTTTAAATCGTGTAAGTCATCTTGAGTAACATCAATATGCCGCATTGATGGCATATATCGGAGAGTTTCTTTTTCTTCTAATTTAAATTGTAAATCGTCGATGACTGTTCTAGCATGACTAAAATTTTTATTACGAAAGATAAACCCTAATGGATTATCAACACCTAATTTATAAAGGTATTTGTCATAAAATAGTTTAGTTGTTTCGTGTCGTATCATAACCGCCTTCTATATCAATGGACGGTTGCTTTCACGTCCTTGGTATTAGTATTTAAGACAAATTCTTCGTCTTTTATATCAATTGTTACAGTTCCGCCTGCTTTTAATTCACCGAATAATAATAGTCTAGATAAAGGACGTTTGATGTCGTTATCAATGACACGTTGCAAAGGTCTTGCACCCATTTTTTTATTAAACCCTTTATCTACTAATACATCAATAGCTTCGTCGGAAATAGTAATGTCAACATTTTTATCAGTTAACATTTTCTTTAACTCTACTAAAAACTTACCAACTATTTTTATCATAGTATTTTTATCTAGTTTATCAAAAGTTATAACACCATCTAATCTATTTCTAAATTCTGGCGGAAAAAATTTCTTAAGTTCAGTATCTTCAAATTCGCCTTCGTCATTTCCAAAGCCAATTAATGACCTTTCTGATTCTGCGGCTCCTAAGTTAGTTGTTAGAATTAAAACAATATTTCTACAATCAGCAGTTTTACCGTTACTACCTGTTATAAATCCATTGTCCATTATTTGCAATAGTAACGAGCTAACATCTGGATGTGATTTTTCAATTTCGTCTAGTAGTAAAACACAATTAGGAGTTTCCTGTAATGCAGTTATAAGCATTCCAGCATTTTCTTCAAATCCTACATATCCTGGAGGCGAACCAATTAGTTTAGAAACAGAGTGCTTCTCTTGATACTCTGACATGTCAAATCTAATAAGTTTTACACCAAGTTGTTTAGCAAGTTGTCTTGCAGTTTCTGTTTTACCTATGCCTGTTGGACCCATAAACACAAAAGAACCAATTGGTTTACGTTCTTCTTTAAGTCCTGCTTGTGCAACTAGTATTTTATCAACTACGTTTGTAATAGCATCATCTTGACCATAAATTTCACCTTTAAGGTTCTTTTCTAAATTAGCAAGATTACTAGTTTCTTTTTCCTTAATTTGTTCTTCAGGAAGATTAACCATTTTTGCTAATTCAAATTGAATTTCTTCTTCATTTATAACTCTATCTTCAGGATCGTTAAGATTAAACCTAGAACAAGCACAATCAAGTAAGTCAATAGCTTTATCAGGTAATTTTTTATCTGTTTGGTACTTAACACTTAATTTAATAGCCGCATCAACAGCCTCTTCTGTAATAGTAGTATTGTGAAATTCTTCGTAGTATTTCTTAATGCCAAGTAAAATATCTTTTGCAACTTCTTTGCTAGGTTCATCGATTGTAACTCTAGCAAACCTACGCATTAATGCTCTGTCATTTTCAAAATATTTACGGTATTCTTCCCATGTAGTAGATGCAACTACTTTAATATTGCCTTTAGTTAATATAGGTTTTAGCATATTTGCAAGATCGTTTGAACTACTACTACCTGCCGCACCTGCTCCGCTTATCATATGTGCTTCGTCGATAAACATAATAGTCTTTCCACGTTTCTTTAATGCAGATATTACAAGTTTAAATCGTTCTTCAAAATCACCTCTATACTTACTACCAGCTAACATAGATCCTATGTCTAAGTTATAAACATTATACTCTTGTAGGAACTTTGGACATTCTTTCTTGACAATTTTCCAAGCAAGTCCTTCTGCAATAGCAGTTTTACCTACACCAGGATCACCTACAAGTAAACAATTATTTTTAGTTCTACGTCCAAGGGCTAATGCAATAGTATCCAACTCATCACGTCTCCCAACTACAGGATCAATTTTTCCTGAGTCAACTTCTTGATTTAAATTAGTAGTAAATGAACGTAATGCCCTACTAGCCAGGCCTTGTGTTTCTTCATCTTCATATGTTGCTTCTAGTTCATTATTTAAATAATCTGAAAATTTAGCTTTGTCGATATTTGCTTTAGAAATATGAAAATATGCCCAAGATTTTTGTTCATTCATCATACTAAGGAATACATCTGCTATTTCAATTAATTGACGTCCACTAAACAGTACTTGAGTAAATGCTCTATTAAGAACACGTTCAACAGCGTGTGTTTTTTTAGGTTTGTATTTTTTACCTTGGACTTCAACAGTTTCAATTGATGTTAAATTATTTTTTAGATAATGCTCGATATTCTTTTTAATTAGTTCATGATCAGTGCCAAATCCTTCTAAGATTTTTGAGAAACTTTCTTCACAAAGCATAGCAAAGAGTAAATGCTCTATAGTTACATACTCGTGTTTTAGCTTTTTCGAAACTTCGACAGCCTTATCAAAAACTAATTGTAATTTTTCGCTTGGTTCAACCATTAAATGACCCTTCTTTTATGTAATTGATCATATTTTTTTATATACTTGCTTCTTTTCTTTCTAGCCATTTCTAGTCTAAGTTTACTTACTCTATCAATAAAATTAATTCCGTATAGGTGATCGTATTCATGCCCAAAGATTCTAGCATTCCAACCTGTTAACTCTATTGTACACTCTTTTCCTGCAATGTCAAGACAGTCTACAACCAATCCGTATGGTCTTTTTACTTTTATGTATAAAAAAGGAAAACTCAAACATCCTTCTTCGCCTATAATTGTTTCTTGTGATACATGAGTAATTTTAGGATTAATTATAGCAAATCCTTTATTATCTTCATATCCTTTTAAATCTGTAGGCTTTATAACAAATATTTGTGCATCAAGTTCTACTTGGTTAGCCGATAATCCAATACCTCGCTCTTTATCCATGATTTCTACCATTTCCTTTTCAATAGAAGGTGCATCATGTTCATCAAAATTAAAAGGCTTTACAGTTTTTTCTAACCAATCATTTGGTGCGTGAATTAATTTCATCATTTATTTTTCTTATTTTTTCTCTTATTATTTCGTTATCAACTTTTGGTGTTACAGCATTAATTTTAATAAAAAGTGCGCCGGTTTGCCCACTCCTGTGATCTGGCAATCCTTGTTCGTGTATACTAAAAGTTGTTCCTGCATTTGCTCCTGCTGGTACTGTTACATTTAAAGTTTTACCATGAATAGTATCAATTGTTATATTAGTACCTAAGATAAGATCTAGTACACTAACATTTTTATTTACATATAAATTAATTCCATCCACATCATATATGGCATGTTTTCTTACACGTATTTTAACATGAAGATCCCCTGGTTGTCTACCTGGAGCATACTCATTTGCACCCATTCCGGGAAAATTTACTATGTCACCGTTTCTAATACCTCGAGGTATATCAATATTAACTGTTTGTTCTGAACCGTTAGCTGTTCTAAATGTTGCAATTAAACTTTTACCATTTACAATATCTTCTAACTCAAGATCTGCGGCTATTGTTATATTTTGATTTCGTTGATGTGCTCGTTGGTCAGGACCAAAGCCGTTTCCAAAAAATGGTTCACCTTGTCCAAAGAAAGAATTAAATATATCTTCTACATTTATATTTCCGTTAGGGCCTCTAGTATGAAAATGATATTCTTGCTGGCGAGGACGATGTTGCCGTGGATCAGTACTACCAAATTGATCATACATCTGCTTTTTTTGAGGGTCTTTTAATGTATCGTATGCTTCGTTGATTTTTTTAAATTGTTCTTCTGACCCGCCACGATCGGGGTGATGAGTCATTGCTTTCTTTTTAAAAGCTTCTTTTAAATCACTTTTACTTGCGTTACGGTTAACACCTAGTATGTCGTAGAAATTCATACTATTACTTATCGTGTATTAAGATGATTACTTAGTCTTACTGGATCCTGTATACAAACCAAACCAAGCCGCGCCGGCACCAACTACAATAGAAATTAAACCTGATTGTTCCATAGTAGGTTTTGGTAAAGCTAGATACCAATGCACACATTGATACAATAATATAATATAAGTTGTAATAAAAATACGTGGAAAGATTCTCCACTGGTCAAATGCTTTTGCTAAATGAATCCATCGTTGATAAGGATTAGGTCCTATGTCTTTAAGTTGTGAATCAACTTCAAGTTCAACTACTACTTTTTTACTTGTAGTTGTCTTGTCAGCTGGTACAGGTATCTTGTCTACTTTAGGATTACTCACTTCTTTCCTCCATTCTTAAGTTTGTGTATCTCTTCACGATTCTTGTGAATCGAACTTGTATTTTGATGTGGAGTCGAATCAAAAATTACTTTTTCTAATTTAAGAAACGGTATTCTATCATTAGGTACGTAACGCCATATATAATCACCGTCCCATTCACCGCCTTTTTTAGTAATTCCAAAAACAGTTTCTGTCATTCCAATTTTAACAATAAGAGCTCTCTCACCGTCAAGTATAACTTTATCACCTTCTCTAAATTGAGGGTTATATTTAAATGCTATACCTTTAGCAAGTTTAGTTGCTACATCTTTAAACCATATTGCTATCATGATAGAGATTAAAACGCCCATCCACGGCATCAATACATCTGTCAGCTGTATGGACAGGTCACTTAATTCGTTCATCTATTTTCTCTTTTCAAGTTTGCTAAGACGGCCTTCTAAATCCTTTAGCTTTTCTTGTAGTTTTGGAAACTTTGCCATCTGTTTTTCTTCGTCTGTGATTAATTTAATATCATAGCGTTTAGCGGCCCAAGTATATAATTTATCTACTTTATTGTAGAACCAAACTCCTACTTTAGTGTCACGGAACCAACTTTCGGTTGCCGCACCAATAATACTACCAGCTATTGCTTTTATTAAAAAGAACCACATATAATCTCCTTGTTATATACTACTATATTTATCAGGAGATATGGATTTAAAACGGAGTGTCTATTTAGGTGGGTTATTCTTTAGGTAATTGTTCGTCTTTTTCGTAGTAATCTTGATATTTTTTAATGATTTCACGTTGTTTAATAATATATGCTCTAATTTGTGCAAAGTTCTTTGTAAGGGATTCATACCCTTCATCAGTTAGACCGAAAACGACAGGATCATCTCCGCCTTTTTTAATCTTATCTAATACTTCCTCAGCATTATCAGAATTAACAATATACCATTTTAGTTCTTCTACTTTAAGTGGTTCTGGAAGAGTTAACGCTAACGGTTCACGTTTAACTTCAGTTTTAAAAATATCTAATTTTTGTACACTACTACAGCCGTTTAAAAATACAGCTACTAAAATAACGAGTAAAAAGTTTTTAATGTTTAACATAATTTTTCCTATTGATATGGCACATAATTTGGATTCGCTATAGATGGACAATCCGGATTAATTTGTGACTTTTTAGTTGCCGCAATTTCCTTCTCTGTTAGCGGAGATCCAGTAGCAATTTCAATGCATCTGTTAGCATTAGTATTAAGTTTGTTTATAGTTTTATCTACTAATTTAGGCTTTTGTTCTGCAAGGTTACCAAGATCACGTTTTTTACCTGATGCATTTAATTTATTAAATCTATCATTTAATGCTAATTTTTCTTTAGTAAGTTGTTGATTAGTGTGTTCTAGTTCTGCCTTAATTTTATTAATAGCTTCCCAATCAGCTTTCATTTGGGCAATTACGGCTTTTTGTGAATCAACACTTTCTATTAGTTTTGAATTATTTGCTTCACTTACTTCTAAGTCAGCTTTAAGTGTTTTTACATACATAAATCCACCTCCAGCACCAGCTAAAAGCATTAATACTAATACTACTTTAATACCGCTAATTATTCCCATTTACCTTCTCCACAAGATCATAAAGATCCTGGACTGTATTAACATCGCCTACAATATTTTCATCTATCTTAATTGAAAGTTTTTCTTCAATAGCTGTAATAAGTTCAATATAGTCAAAGTCATCACCGTCTAAATCATCAATGATATGACTAGTAGCTTCTATGTTTTTATCAGCCCCATATTGTGCATGAAGTACTTCTAAAATTGCTTTTTGGTTATCTATGTTCACTAGCTTCTCCGATTGTTGTCTGTAATAAGACTGCATTTTGTACAAATACATGTCTTACAAATTTCTATTTCTACAGGAAGATTATCTCCGTCCTGCATTGTTTTTCTTAATGGCGTCCCGCAATGGCTATCATGTCCACAATTTTTACAACCTACTGTCATATTAGTTTATTAGCAGATTGTGTTGTTTCAGTAACCCTACGAGTCCATCCTCTCCCAAATGTTGCAAATGTTGTTAGTTTTTCATAGTATCCTTGTCTTGCTTCTTGATAGTTATGAATTGTTTTTTCTAATCCAACTTCTTCAACATAATTCGCTACAGCTTTTAATGTATTTGGCCCAATGCCTCCGTCAGCAGTTGTACCTATCATTGTTTGTAAATACTTTGCCGCTCTACCAGGCCCAGCATTAACGCCAAAGTCAAATACACATAAATCTAAGCCATTTGGTAAATCATCACATTTAAGTCTACCCCAATAATTCTTTTCGTATATTGGTGCAACATCTTCAACTGTTAAGTCCTTCATGTCTTTTGTACCACCCCATTCTTCGTATACTCTTTTCGTTACACCAAGATTAGTCTCGCCACCGGGGTCTTTAGGATGATTCACATATCCGCCTTCATGATGTAAAATCACCTCTAGTGCATGTTTATAATTTGTTTGCATGTTTAATCCTTGTTACTTTGTTAATACTAATGTATATCCTGTATTCTCAATGAGGTATTTCTCACCATATTTGGCAATATCATAATCGCCCAAATATTTAGTAAGGAATATAATTTCTGCAAAAGAATTGGCATCAAAAGACTCTGTCATATTAGTCTGGATGTCTTTAGATTGACCAAATTCTTTAATTTTAAATTTTAATGGTTCAGCATATGATTTTCTAAATTTAATATTGTCTTGTAATACTTCAACTGAATCCACGTAACTGCGGTTAAAAAAATTCTTATAATTATTTAAATTATTTTCGTTTACATTAATTTCATATGCCATTGTATCTAAAGGAATAATTTCTGATAATGTTTCTGTGTCAGCATCTTGACTGTCAAAACTCTTATAATATCTAAATCTAAGTTTATCAATATCAGCTAATTTTTTTACACCATCAATTATTTCCATAATTTGTTCTGGAACATCTTTATTACGTTCAATCTCAACAAATACTTTATATGTACCGTCTGGTTGTTCTCCTGATGTTACATCAGCATCTAATACAAAATTATAACCTTTTTCTAAAAAGTTCATTAAGTCTATTGCTGGCTCTTGCGACTTGACTGAAAAACTTAAAGTTACAATATCTTGATCTTCACCCATCTTAGATTTAAATGAATCAATTTCAAAAATATCATAAACTAAATTTCTTAAATCGTGTGCTTGTAAACCCATTATACTTCACCTTCGACTGGCGCCGGAGCCGCCGCACCTGTTTCTTCTGCACCTGTTGGTGCCGCTACTTCTTCACCTGGTTGTACTTCACCATCAACTGCTGTTCCGGCATTTACAGCTGGATCTGTAACAAAGTCTAATGCTTCTTTATAACCGCTATAGATGTTTATAATTAATTCTTTTGGCATTTGAATTTTAACTACCCAAACAGGATGTCTATCCAATTTACCTTTTTTAGTACCAGGACGTATATCACCTGGTTCTTGAATTTTACGAGGTTTAAGTATGCTAGTTTTTTCATAACTTACTTTACAGTCATAATCCATGAGTCTTTTACCACCCATTGGATCAGGCATTTTGTCTTTATCCCACATAAATTCGCAAACTACCCAATGTTTTTCAATATTAGGTCCTGAAGCTAATTCGCCATCTTCCCAGTTATCGTAAACATAGATATCTAATTCGTCAAGTACTCGTTCAAAGTCTTTAAGAACGCTAAAAGCGGTATCGCTTTCATATATACTTTCTAGGTTTTTTACAATGTCCATCACGTCATGCATATTAGAAGCTCCTGTACACTTATTTAGCTGAGTTGCGTCCATATAGTAGCAGTTTTGTTTCTCGATTCATGTGCTAAATATTTTAGTAAAGGTACAACTGAGTTGTGTCTAAGCTCAGAAGTGTGCTTTATGCGAATTCCACTCATAAAGGAGGACTGCATGAGTAATAAACGTCAAAAACGGCACTATCAAAGTGCTAGTAATATTATTAACTTTCAACCACAGAATAACAACATTAAAATACTACCTAGAAATAAAAATCAAGAATCATACATGCTAAAACTAATGGATCCTAAGAAAGACATAGTCTTCGGAATAGGCCCTGCAGGAACCGGAAAAACGCTTCTAGCTGTTCAGGTGGCTGTAAAATTATTTCAAGAAGGGGTTGTAGATAAGATTGTGGTTACTAGACCAGCAGTAAGTGTTGATGAAGATTTAGGCTTTTTACCAGGAACATTAGAACAAAAAATGGCTCCTTGGACTATGCCTATATTTGATGTATTTCGAGAAAGTTATAATACAAGCCAAATTTCAGGCATGATTAACGAAAGTATAATTGAAATTGCACCATTGGCGTATATGAGAGGCCGAACGTTTAAAAAGGCTTTTATAATTGCAGATGAGATGCAAAATGCTACAGTTAGTCAAATGAAAATGCTATTAACACGTTTAGGATTAAAATCACAAATGGCTGTTACAGGCGATCTACACCAAGCAGATAGATTAGCAAGTAATGGGTTATTAGATTTTATCAAACAGCTTGAAGGCTATAGACAAACTACACATCTTGATGTTGTAAGATTTCATCAAGGTGATATTGAACGCCACAATGCTGTGCGTGAAGTATTACAAGTTTATGGAGATGAATAAAAAGACTTAATTAATCAGTATCGCCTGGCAAATCTAAATCGTGTGCTTCTACGACATAGTTTTTCTTTTCGTGTTGCCAACGTTTCCAACCGGAAAATATAAGATTTCTTAGGCCTATAATAGAATTATGTCTATCGGCTGTAGCAGGACGCATATCACCAGTCCGAGCAACAATTTTTTCTCGTTTAATAGGAATTACTTGTACTAACGGGTCACCTAGTTTAATACTAGTATGTTTAATTTCTTTTAACATAATATTAATTGGACTCATTAGAGCACCTAAGTCATGATCTATGATACCAGGGACGGCATCATAGTTTCTATCTTCAAAGTACCACATAGGTTGATAAATTAAACTCCAACCATCAGGTGCATACATTTTCCAAGGGTTATCTAATTTAACTGCTGACCGTACTTTATATTGTGGTATAAAATTAGGGTTAAGTTGGTCTGGTGGATGAAACGCATGATTATATGTGGGATCAGAATAACGTACATCAGTAGCCATTCCGTCCTCTGTAGGATGAATTTCTATATCACACCAAGCAGGAATTACATAGCCTAATGCCATATAATCTCCTATGCCAGGACAGGCTTTTACAGTTTTATCACTATCAAGTGGAAATGGACATTTTTTTGTATAGACTTCTGTTTGTGTCCATGATTTAGGAATAAATTCTCTAGCTGGGCGTATAGGAGCATGTTTGCGTACAGCCCATCGTTCAGTTTCAAAGTATATATGTGTTTTTACTTTTTTCATAATTCCCCCATTATAGGAAAAATACCAGCAATTACAGTTGCACATTCTTGAGCAATTTCCATGTGTTCTTTCTGAGTGCCATTAGCACTACGTAATTCAATATAATGTACCCAACTTCTAAGACTTCCATTCATATATAATCGTGTTTTAGTGTTACCTTCCGGCAATACTACCCTAGCTTGTTCTTTTGCAATGTTATGTTCAATAGCCCAGTCGTATGCAAGTTTAGAATGTTCAATAACTCTTTGTTGCATAGCATTCCATTGATCTTGTAGTAATTTATCTTCTACTTCAACTGAATTTTGTCTATTCTTTTCATCTTGTAAACGTGCTTCTCTATGAATAAACATATCGCCCATTTCTTCAGGATTAGCATAACGTTGACTAAACTCTTGAAAACTAAAACTACGATGTCTTACAATTTGATGTGCAATATCTCTAGTAGTATTAATTTCTAAACAAGCATTAACCATTTCTAATGGTGACCAATGTTTATGTTTAATCAAGTACTTAATAAGTTTTTCACTAGTTTCAGAGTTAATTTGATTATTTGGATTGCTTACTTTAGCACAAAAGGCAATTAAGTCTTGTACGTTTTCTAATCCTTCTTCGAGAAAATCATCTGATGGTTTTGAATATGAAACTAATTTTACGTTCATGTTATCCTGTCCTTAGTATAATGTGTACGCCAAATGGTGAAATACAAGGAGGACCCATGTCATCCTTTGCAATAGTTTTACAAGCATTAGAAAATTCAAACGCCATAGTCTCTTCTTCAAACCATCCTAAATCACCGCCCTGGTTTTTGCTCGGACAAGCACTATTTTCTCGTGCCGCCTGATCAAACGATATTTGTCCATTTTTTATCTTTTCTATTAATTCTTGTGCTTGGGTCATTGCCATTGCAATTCCTCTGCTATGTGTAGGAGGATTAGCATCTTTATGACTCAATAAAATATGTGATGCTCTCATTCTCATATATTAATCTCCTTTGCCTGGGGCTTCATTAAAATATTTCATTTTTCCTTTTACGCCTTCCCAGTCTTTAACATCAGCTGGTACGTCTTCTTCTCGTTTTTGCGTAATGTTAGGCCATATATTAGCATATTCTTGATTTAACTTTAACCACTTATTATCTTCATCCATATTATCTGTAATAATTGCGTCTACAGGACATTCTGGTTCGCATACACCACAATCAATACATTCATCAGGATGTATGACCAACATATTTTCTCCCTCATAAAAACAGTCTACAGGACAAACTTCAACACAATCCATATGCTTACAGTTAATACAGTCATCATTTACAAGGTATGTCATTGTTTGCTACTCAGTTCCTTATTTGCACTTATTTACTATTCATTAAGTCTGTTCAGCTTTATCATGGTTGCGGCTAAATTAATTTCGGGATCTACAACTAACGTATGATCCACTAACCCTTGTTTAATTATAATAACAGCTTGGTCTTGTTTATCTTCATTACCAAATAATTCTATGTTATCATAAAGCCAACGATATACATCTTCCATTTCTTCTGCTTTTGCAGATCCGCAAACTAGTTTTCTTGCTTCAGTTATTTTGCCTGCTTTAAATAATGCAACCATATCTAACTTCCAATCAGCATCACCTTTATCCATCTCATTTGCGGCTAAAAGTGTACCATCAGTACTATTCATTTGTACCATATTAATACATTTACGTAAGTCAGGATATGTTGCTTTTACATACGTATCAAGTGTGTCTAAGTCTGGAGTAATACCTTCTGTAATAAGAATTTCAGCTACACGAGCCGTAAACTCTGTTTGATCTATTCTAGCAATATGAAAACCTTGACAACGACTATGTAAAGCAGGGATAACACGGTTGGGGTAATTGCAAGTAAGAATAAACCTTGAAGTGGTGTGATATTCTTCCATAACTCCACGTAATGCCGCTTGAGCGTTAGGGGAAAGGTAATCAGCTTCATCAAGTAATACAACTTTAAAATCTCCAAACGGTATCATTTGTACAAAGTTTACAATTTTATCACGAACATCTTCTACACTATTTGTTCTACTTGCATTAATTTCAAGAATGTCTAAGTCATTGAGATCAAGTTCGTTAAACAATAATTTTGCAAGTGTTGTTTTACCTATACCTGCGTTACCACTAAACAATAAGTGTGGAATTGTTTTTTCTTTAATCCAATTCTTAACTTGTGCTTTTTGATGTTCATCTCGAAAGACATAACCATCTATAGTTTTTGGTCTATACTTTTCTACCCACAGCTCTTTCATTTTGACTCCATCTATACCAGTTTGGTTTTTGTTGTATTTTTACTTTAATTCGTTCTCTTATAATTAATAAATCTCTATCAGTTGGCGACCAATCTTGAAATAAATCATCTGGCCACTGTTCTCTTTTAAATATACGATCAGGATCAGGACTCATACCTCTACTTTTCATTTCTTCAACAAGATCTAAGTATCTATTATATAGATATTTGCCTTTATTGTAAAAGAATTTTACATGGCCTTTATTAAGAGTAAAATCTTTTGGCAACGAATTTTTAGTCTTACGCCAATTAGGAGATTTTAGTGAACGCTGTAATGACGAACCGACCATAAAAATTTCTCTATATTCAGCAACAAGATGTTGATCAGCTAATTCACTAATGGGTACTAAATTAATTCTAGTCACGTTTTTGAGTCCCCTCCTGCCCTGCGGCTACTAAGATTATAAAAATATATAAAAATGGCCAAGCCCATCCTACTAAATGTCCTGTAATATGTAAGATCATTAATGTAATACCTGTAGCACCAACGGTGCCAATGCTCATACGTTGTACTGGTAATTTCACATACTCTCCTTATTTTATTATATTATAGACTAAAATGTAGAAGATGTCAAGTATTATTTTTGAAGGGGTAATCCGTTAAAGATGAATCCAATTGTAGCTCGTGGACTAGTATTTTTTGGTGGCAATCCTTTATGAAGGTAACTACTTGGAAATACTACACATCGACCTTTTTTCCAATCAACTGTATGGGTTGGACCATTGTTACGATCTGACCAAAATTCTAAACCTGTATCGCCTTGTAAAAAATATACTAATGTGTGTGAAGGAATCCATCCAGGCATATTCATTTGAGTTGCATCATCAGGAGCATCAGTATGTAGTCCACCGTAATGTTCTTCTGTAGTTAAATTAATTTGTACTTGATTTAACTGTAAATCCTCTTGAAGGTTTTTAAAAAGATTTGTTTTTTTATGATGTATGACAGTCCAAAGTGCTTTAAGTTCCCAGGGCATGTCAACTAAAAACTTTGTATGATTAACTGTGGTTCCGTGTTGAACTTCACGTGTCCATTGTTCACTAAATGTTTTGTATCCTTCGTCGTATCCTAATCCCCGATGTCCAAATCTTAAAGGCATGTGAGGTATTACAGCTTCAATTTGATCTATTAACCAATCTGGTACTAAATCATCAAAAACTAAAATATTATTTTTGTTCATTCGTAACTCCCCAATTATCTATATTATCTTGGTTAAAAATAGAATGAATAATTCTACGTTCTTTTGCAAATGGTGTAGCTTCACCACTAAAAATAAATCCCATAGTTACACGTGGACTAACATTTTTTGGTGGTAATCCTTGGTGTATAAATTTACTAGGAAATATTACCATACGTCCATCTTTCCAATCAACAGTATGACATTTAAACGAATCCATTTTCCCTGGATGATTAGCAAAGTCATCGTCATACCATGTTCCGTCTTTTGTTCGTAGACCTTTATTTTTATATGCTAGTTCTCTTGTTTTTTCTATTTCAGCATGTACTTCTGCTTCTGTAACTGTACCTTGCGTTACTCCATGCGATAATTCTGCTATTTTAGGATTTACATGTTCAGGATTATTAGACCAAAAATCCATACCGCTGTCACCTTGTAACATATAAACCATTGTATATGCAGGAGCATCTTCTTGGATGTCGACATGTAATCCGCCGGCATGTTTTTTAGTTGTTAAGTTTATTTGTATTTGATTTAGTTGAATGTTACCAACATTTGGAGAAATTCTTTTTTTATTTTCGTTTAATACTGTCCATATAGCTGTTAATTGCCAGGGAGCTTCATCTAAATTTTTATTAGCATCAGCATCACCCCATTGATCAGACCAGAACTGATATCCTTGATACGGACCAAGGCCTCGATGGCCAAAACCTAATGCAATGTGTGGAAGTGTTTTTACTGCTTCTTTGTGTAACCAATCTGGAACAATATCGTCTAAAACATATATATCTTGAGCTATATTATAAGTCGCCGGACTTCCTATTTTCTGAGTGATAGACGTCAAATTCTCCTCCTGGATATCTGTCTTTTAATTTCTTAACATTTTCTGCAACTACTGAATTAGGATCAAGGCCAAGAGACCTACAAGCATTAGTCCAGTACCACATAATATCGCCCAATTCTCGTTTAAGATGAAATACAGTTTCATCGTCAAGCGGTTTACCTTGGAATAGACATTTTTTAACAATTTCACTAAACTCACCTCCTTCACTTGATAAGCCAATTGATGCTGTTAATAATAATGGAATATTAACACCTGTTGTTTGTTCTAGTTCTTGAACTCTTCCGAAGAATGCTCCAGAAACATTACTTTCAACTGACGTAACTTTTTCTACAAATTCTTCATACCGCTTTAAGTCAATGTCCAACTTAACCTCCTTAGTAACTAATTTATGTTATATCCCCAATCCATCCTGAATCGGGTTCTTCATGTTGCCACGCTAAAATACCATCGGTATCTACAGTACGCAGAATAACAACTTCATCTTCATTAGGTAACTCAACATTGTACCCTCTAGTCCACCTTCCGTGTTCTATAAGAAGCCAGTCACCTACTTTATACTCTTCTTTATTTTCATGCCCTATAGCATAGATCTTACCCCATCTAGGCTTAATGCCATGATTTTTACCATCATCTGACATAATAATAAGTCCAGCTTTAGTTTTCATCTCACCAAAGTTCATTTCTCGAACAATAACTCGATCATGTAACGGTCTTATATTACCTTTAAAAACTGCAATAGACTTACTTGGCCCGCCAAGTTGGGAGGCCATATCGTAATTGTTTGGATCCATTTGTTAGTCACCCTTTTTCACAAAGTTACCATCGCTATCTTCAAGCCAATCCTCATCTTTTGCTTCTTCAACCTTAGCTTCTACCTTAGGTGCAACCTTAGGTTCTGCCTTTTTAGGCTTTGAAACTTTTTTAGGTACTACTGTTGGTTCTTTTTGCATTTCTGCAACACCGACACCAGCTTCTTCATTTGGAACCGCTTGTGGATGGTCTCTATAATAATCACCCATAACTTCTTCACGTTTTTTAACAATCTTGCCGCCCGGGCCTAATTCATCGCCGCGAGCATTAACACGAACATTACCTACTGCTGGTGTTAATTCATTTTTTTGACGCAATAAATCCATATCAACAACTTTACCTTGCATTGATACGTGTTGTTTGCGACCTGTTTGACTATTTGCCATTATACTTCTCCTATTATGTACGTATTTATCTCATGAACTCTTGCCAGGATAGCTGATACTGGATCGAGTTAATCTTATGCACACCAATCAAGTATAATACATAACTTGCTACACTAGATCCACGTCCTACACCCCATACCATATTATTTTCTCTCATAACATCTATCAAATATACAAGAAATCTTAATAAATTGAATAATCCTCTTTTTTCATACTCATGCATTTCTTCACAAACTCTTGCCATTTCTTTTGGCTCGTCTGGACATTTATCTAAAATATAATTATAGATATCTAATTTTTTATATTTTTCAGGCATAAACCAGTCTGATTGTAATGCTTCATCAAAATCTTTTTGTTCTACATCTATTGGAATATACTTTGTAAGAGTAGGAAGACCTTGTTCTTGCGATACTTTATTAAATTGGTCTATATCGTCACTAGGATCGCACAATACTACATAACACTTTTCAGCATGACCTGTATAGATCATATCAATAAGGTCTTTGTTTGAGAATCGTGGTATTCCTAGGGAGTCTGTTTTCATAAGCATTTATATATTTTAACTGATATTAATTAGATTGTCAAGATCTTTATTGTTCGAATCGTCCAATCTTGCTTTAACTTGGCGTTCACTAAGTTCTAATTTATAAGTGTCGATCAATAATGATATTTGATTTTGAGCTTCGGGGTTTCTAGTTTGAAAAAATTTCTTTGTTAATTCGGAAAGTGCTTCATCAATTTCTAAATCAGATTTCTGTGACAAATTATCTGCAAATGGATGATTCATTTATTACCTATCAAGTAAAAGTACTAACGTAATGACCATATACTGTAGTGCCGCCGTCAGTAGTCCAAAAATCAAGCACCATAGGATTTACATTACTTCCTACAACAAACGGTGAAGGAAAACTAGCATCATACTTAATTACTCCGCCACCAGCAGTAGCCCATGTAACTGTTCGAGCAGTACTATCACCTAGCGTATCTAACAACATTAATCTAATTTTGCCAACTTTACCTGTATCTGGCCAATCTGTAAAAGTTAGTGTAATATTACCACCAATTGTAAATGTTTGATAATTACCATTTGTAAAACTAATATTTTGGGGAGCAACTACTGTTCCACCAGCATATACTTTTTCTGTATTAGCTGTTAAGTTAGCACCTGTAACTTCGTTTCCTAGAAAGTCATTATTTTCATTAAGTTTGGCCGTATTTGTTTGTAGAGTTTCAATCTCACTTTTAGCCGCAGTAAAGTTGTTCTTTATTGTGCTAAAATTATTACGAAATCCCTGACTATCATTATCCTGTCCTGCAATAGGATATGTAGCGTCAATGCTTGTGTTGTCAATATTACTGGCCATTATTATTCCTCTCTAGTATGTATATTTATCGCCTTTAAACATTAAAGGCATAGTTACCGAACGGAATATACTGCTCGGCGCTGTTATCTGTAGTGGTATCTATTATGTATCTATCAATCTCAAAATCTAATACCTTAAAATTGAACCCGCTAGTAGTGATATTTAGTAATACTTTAGCACTAGTACCTGCTTTACAGTAGCATAATGGTATAGCTGTAACAAAACCTAATTCCTGTACTGCATTAGTTTGGGCAGTAGCCATCCATAATGGAAGAAAACTTCCTTCAGTCTTTCCAATCGATGATAACTGATTTCGCATATTTGTAATATTATTAATATAACGAGTTTGATCATTACTATCACTAATTTTAACAGCATTACTGTCAACTTTAATTGGTGTATTTTTAGGTCTCCATCTAAACGGATCACTTGTAGTTGTAGCAATTTTTTGGGCACTTATAGTATTACCATTTTTTAGTTCTACCTGAATAACCCCGTTTGCATCATAAATGACTGTTCCGGTTCTAGTAATAACTTCAAGATCATTACCTAGTGCTACAACCTGTATTCGTTGTCCTTGAGAATTTAAAATTTCAAATACTGCTACGCCGGCTCCTTCTTTAGTAACATCATCCATAGTTTCAAATTCAACACTATCAACTGTAATTTTTTCTGAGTTAGTAATAATATGTTTTGCTCTGACAGTCTTAGGACGATCTTCATATGCTTTATCAAACGTTTCACGATCAAACATTTTTTCATTTATATCATATGGGTCATGTACTTCTACGTAAATTACTTCATATTCAATATCATTTGTCCCTGACTTTTTAGCTACTGCTGTTTTAAGATTTCCAAGTTTAAATCTTTTTCTACTATGTCCCATTCTTGATCTTGCAACATATTCTCTAATATCTTTAGTTTCAATTCCAGCATATATTAGCATTTTAATATTTTTTTGTAATCCAAACTCTGGATCATTAGGTCTATAAATACTTGCTGGTGTAAATATATTCGGATCACCTATAAAGTTACTATAAAGTGTTCGCTGTGCTTGTTTCAAGAAAGGTTTAACAAATAAATTACTATAAGTTATATTATCTGGATCGTTAACTACGATATTAAATTCTCTTGAAACAGCACTGAATCCAAAACGATCACGTGCTTCGATTGTAAATTTAAATTTTCTATCAATAGTAGTTGTAGATCCATCTAATGAAAATAAGTTTTTATCAATAGTTGACAATCCATAAGTAATCCATCCTGTAGTAGTATTTGTCATTTTAAATTGATTAACTTTTCCAATAAGTTCACCATTATAATTTAAAGTTAATCCTGGAGGCAATGTACCGCTAGTAAGTCTGTATAATACTTTACTAACTATTGATTGGTCTAGTAGTTTTGCAGTAACACTAAATGTACTAACAAAATTAGCATTAATTGATCCTAAACTAGGAGCAGTTGACCATTCTATACTACTTTCTACTTCACCTAAGATTTTAACTGTAAATGTTTTTGCCTTTTCAGCCATCAAAACATTTGAACCGGTAAAGCGTCTTGCTTTAAGTGTAAATTTATATTCTTTTGTAACTGCTGGTTGATATGGAACTCGTCCTGCAATTTCTCCTGTTATAGTATCTAATGTCATTCCGGGAGGCAATACACTAGCAGAACCATCATCGTTATATTGTTGTAATTCGTATGTTAAAGCACCAATAATAGTATTTGGGTCAAATACATCTAAGAAAATAGTTACATAATTATTTGCACGTTTATAACCAATGTCAGCTGGAGTTAACCAAACTGGAGTTCTAAGGAATGTATTATCAGCTGTAAATATTCCTGTACCAATTTGCATAATAGTATTATCAGCACGTAGGAAATCGTCGCCAACTAAAAAGATTACAAATTTTCTTTTAGTAATAGTATCGCCATCGCTAACACTTACTTCAAATTCAAAAAATCTATTAAGTTTTTTAGGACTTCGTGTTTCAATAGCTGTATCATATCCCTGTGTATCGTAATAATAACTTTCATAACCATTAGCACTTTTTAAACCAAAGTCGAAAGGATATCCGTCAAATTGTGTAGTATCATAAAACCCACTACCAGACCTTAAATCTAATGCTAAAATAGGATCAACAATTCCTATTAGTCTTCCTGTACTTGTTAATCTAATACCTGGTGGTAATGTACCATCTCCGTCTGCAATATAAAATTCTAAGTTATCACCAGCTGGCAAGTCAGGATCAATTGCTTCAAGTTGAAAATCAACAATGCTACTATCAATGATATAAAACGCATTATTCTTTCCAATTTTTAATTTACCTTCTGGAGTTGTCCATGTTGGAGCATCTGGGCCATTAACTATAATTTTAAATGTTCTATCTTGAATACCTGTACTATTTGTAGCACGTAATACAAATTCGTATTCTGTACTACGTTGTACTTCAAATGGTGTTCCTGTTAGTTTATTATCTTCTAATCGTAATCCAGGAGGTAATGTACCACTTATTAAAGTTATAATACTAGTATTAAGAGCTAATACTGTTGAAGATCCTTGCGTTAGATATATGTCAGGAGCAGTTGAATATACATACGTCATAAAGCTACGTACTATTTCTTGTTGATAAGTTTCTACTGTATGTGTATTACCTGTTTTATAATGTGTTACCTGTCCACCTAAATAGCTATAATAATATGTATCGTTAGTACCATAAAATACACCACTACCATCTGGAATTATATTACCCGTATATCCTTGACTCTTTGCTAATGCAAATGCAGATTCTTGTGCAGATAAAAAGTTTACACCCATAGCTGTACCGCCAGCGTATGGAACTGTAGTATCTAGAGCTCCGTGAATTGTTAGTATTCTTTTATCTCTAAATGGTACAGACGCTGTGTTATAATCATTTGCTGTTACTCCCGTTTGTGTTGTCGGAAAATAAAATGTATTATTTCTATATTGTGGATCAAACATTTGTGACATAATAGTTACATATGAATGAATATCTGTGTCATCGATTTCAATAAAAGCTCTATTAACTAACGAACCACCATTACTAATTCCAATAAATTTTATTTTTGATTGGTCAACATTATTGTACCCTTTTAATGCAGTAATTAAATCTCTAAGCATTTCCATATCAGGTGCTTTAGAAGTTTCATTTGCAATGTTCCATTCATTTAAATATCCTGTTGGAGCAATTATAATATGATCTCCTAAATAGTTTTTCCATGCATCTAAAGTATCAGTACCGTTACTTCCACTTCCATGTAAAAGGATAACTGCTGGAACTTTTTTAGTTGATAATTCTGGAATAGATGGAATTCTAACAGCTACAGGATATGTATATCCGTTAGGCTCTTGTGACCAAGTTTTAGTTATACTTAAATCTGATGTGTTTTCTAATGTAGGAAAAGGTGCACTACTTAATGCTGTAGTATCGGGTACAAATAACGATCCAAGATCAGCACTTGAGGGTGCTAACGGTAACGTTAAAGAGGCCGTTACTCTTTCTTCTAGCGTTGCTAGGGTATATCCTGATAATTGAGTCCATTGTGGTAACATATTGCTTATATCCCTTTACTTACAGTATTTATCGGATATAATGCATAGTTGGTCTGCGTACTAAATGCTTCGTTGTTCCTTAGTAGAATTTCCAAAGATATACGGATAAACAGGCTGTAAACTTGCATCAACTGATAAGTGATATGCCCACGTACCATTTGGATAGTCAGGCGTTTTAGAATATCTTCCGTTATGCTGATCTAATGTTCCAGTACTTACTTGATATTCATGGTCATTAATAAAAGTACCCGCGGCTTTTTCTGCGTATGTATAACCACGTCCTGTAGGTTCTGTTGAATAATATTGATATGAGCTAGTCATTCTAACTACTGACGAAAGTACATTTGTTGGATCTGAATAACCATATGGTCCATAAATAGGATAGCCGTCAAAACAATAACCTATAATTTTACTATGTCCATCTGTGTGCCTAAACTTGTCTCCACTAAAATCAGTTGCAGTATAATAAGTTGGTGTTGGTGTCGAACCAGTTAACATTGCCGTACTCCACGCCGCATTTGCTTCTGCTGAACCTGTTGGTAAAAACATAAACATAGCAGAGTTATAATGATATTGTCCGTTTGTTTCAGGCCATCCACCGGCATCGTCTGCACCGTAGTTTGATCTAAATTGTACACCATTATATTCAAATCCTGGACCAGTTGCATCTGATGTTGGATCTAATCCTGGAGGTACAATAGTTGGACCACATGATGGACTGTATAATACTACTCCGTTATTAGCAATCCCCATTGGTGTTAATGGAACAGTTGCTTGTTCATTGGTCGTGTTTTCTCCGCCTCTATACTTAATAGAAAAATTATAAGTTTGTGCTTGAACTGTATTGTTGTTGGGCGTGAATACATTATTTCCAAAAGCATTTCCAAATGCCGCCGGATTAGGTAAACCGTTTGATGTAATTGTTAGTGTTGCCATTTTTATTCCTCTAAACTATTGTTCCTGCATCAAATCCTCTTGAGTCTGGTACTAAGTAACTACCAAAGTCAATATCTATTTGTGCAATTAACCAATCAATTAAACTTGTTATTGTTCCGCTAAACTCTCCAAAATTAAATCCCGCAGTATTTGGAGCCATTAATCTAATATCAATACCGTGTACTAATCCAGTAACGTTACCGTTAAAAGTACCGTTAAATGTACTTGCTGTTATTGTTCCACCATTAGTTAAATTATTTCCGCCAGCATCTAAGCTCGCACTTAATACTGGTGATATATCTGTTGATAATTCAGTGGTAGTGTTAACTGTTAATACATTACCACTTAATGAAGTATTAGCGCCAGTTCCGCCTTGAATATTTAATGTTTGTCCGTCAGCTAACTGTATACTTCCTGAATCAGAAACAACATTAAGTTGTTGAAGTCCACCTAATGCATTAATAGTAACACCGTTAGTTGAACTTGTTAATGTAATATTAGCGCCTTGAACAAGTTTTTTAAATTGTAATTCTGCACCTGCTTTTTGATAGTACAGACCTTCGCCAACATTTCCTAAATTTGTAACAGTTGTATTTTCAGGTGAACGTAAATCTAAATCAGAAAAATTTTGATTAGTTTTAATAAACGCTTCTCGTAGATCATCTCCACTACCGTCATTTGCTAATGTTCCAATGTTTATAGTTTGTACAGTCATTTTATCTCTCTTCTTATGTATTTATTCCAGGAGTACTGCTTCCACTAGTGCCCGAATATTTTAATGGATTAGGACTATTATATGGCCAATGCAGTACTCTGTTAGGAGCACCATAACGTCTTGGAATACTATTACCTGCATTAAAATCAGTATCTGTGCCTGAATCGTAAGTAGTTGCTGTGCTGTGAATTGTAAGAAAGTCTTTAAATTGTTGTGCAGTTCCGCCCGGATTCGCTTGTAACCATAATGCACCTATTCCAGTTATTTGTGGAGCCGCCATTGATGTTCCACCTATTCTCGCCATATAATGTGTAGAACTTCCTGGATATAATTGTTTAGTAGAATAATTGCTTACTTGACTAGTTGCACTTGAAATGTAATCTCCCGCCGCTATTATATCTATTCTAGGACCTCTCTCACTATCAACTCTAAGATATTCTTCACTTATATAGGTAGCGTTATCCATATTTGCTACCCATAATGTATCATCACTATGTGGTGAACTAGGACGGTTATAATAGAATTTATATGTTCCGTAAGTAGCCGTTGTATAGTAACTATCATAAATTCCGCTATTATAAGGAGCATTAGCACCTGCACACGGATGATAGTTATTACCAGCCGCCTTAACACAAATTACACCTGCATCTGTTAATTGCTCTTGTTCAACATCCTTACTACTGCTTACCGCCGGGTGATTAGATGCAGTACATCCATATTGTGCAAAAACGGCAGTTGTAAAGGTTTGAGCGGCAATGCTTTGATCTACACCCTGATAAAACATAGATGTTATTTGACCATTATTAGCATAGTTACTAGAATATCCCCAACTTTGATTTACAATAGTAGGACGTTTAAATCCTGTATTAGGATCAATAGGTTTTTGTTCATGCCAAACTCTAATAACATCATGCCAGTCATCGCTGTTTAAAGCACTTGATCCACCAAATACTCTTACTGAATAAATTTTTGCATTCTTGGCCCAACCATACGTTTTACCAGCGGCAATTCCTGCACAATGACTTCCGTGTGCACCAGCTGGATTCACAGGATCGGAAGAAGAATTTGAATAGTGCGTTGCTGGCATAGAACTTGAAATAATTGTATTCCAGTCTAGTTGGACAAATCGTGTATTGCCGTCAGCATCATTCCATTCTGGATGACCAGTTGGATCGACACCATCATCTTGTATAACAATATCAACGCCAGTACCATCTAGTGAATAATTATAATCTCCTGTGTATGAACTACTTGCCGCCGCTGAATCATATTCTTTAAGAATGTGTCTTTTTAATCCCCAATTAACAGCATCTTGACCGTTAGATGTTGATCTATCAAACTGACTAGTTTGTGTCTGATATAGTTCTTTACTATATAACGGACTGTCTTTTTCTTCTACTACATGTATTCTTGCATCTTTTGATAACTCTGCCGCTTCGGCATCTGTTAACATATAATGAGTAATTCTATTATTGGCTTTCTTAGCATACGCTACATCAACAGTTCTATTTGGAACGTTAGCACTAGCTGTAGCATCTCCATCTGTATCTCTTTCTAATTCAGCCTCAACATCTGCAATATTAATTCCTTTTTTAGTAACGACAATATATTCTTTTTCGTCAGCCATTAGTCGCTCCTCATTGTTAATGCTCTATTAGCCGCAAAAGGAAAATAAGCTATTCTATTTGTACCATTCATTAAGCTTCTATCATTTGCAAAAAAAGTACCTGGAGTATTTTCATCTGTTGATCCTTGATGCATTAAATCTTTAATTGAATTATCATGCCACCACTTACGTAATTGTGTAGGAGTCCATCCTGGATTTAATTGTAATAATAAACAACTCATTCCTGCTACTTGTGGTGTAGACATAGATGTTCCATCATATTGATAAGTTGCTGTATCGCTTGTACTATAAGCACTTACAATATCTGTTCCTGCCGCCCATACATCAACTCTAGGACCTTTATCACTACCTTCATTTGTAGCTTCTATATTATTGTATAATGCACTATCTAAGTTACCTACTACAATAGTATCAGGACCTATATTACCTGCCCCCCTATTATAATATACTGGATCACCTGCGGTAATACTTCCTGTAGCAACACTTCGAATAATATGATTATCATAATCTATATCTCCAGAAAAGCAAAGTTTTTGTCTTTGATTTCCTGCACTTTTAAAATAATGTATACCTTCATCTTGCATTTCTTCAACTTCAGCTGATAGGCCATAACCAGCAGTATTAAATCTACTACTAGAATCGCCAGTCATACCATACTGTGCCGCCTTAACTGAACCAACACTAGCACCTCTAAATTGAATATCAGTTATGCTACTAAATACACCCTTTGACCCCCAACTTGCACTTACTACTGTAGGACGTTTAAATCCAGTAACTGGGTCAACTGCTTTAGCTTTATGAAATTCTTTTATTGCATCAAACCAATATGCTTGATCTAAACTGTTATAAGGTATATTATAAATTGCAGAATTTTTAGCCCAGCCATAATCTTTTCCTACGGCTGTTCCGCAACAATGTGTTGCATGACCACTTGCACCTGATACATCAGTATAATCAATAGTAGGAATAGCACTACAGTTAGGAAGTGTATTCCACTGAAATGGTACTAAACGACTTACGCCGTTTCTGTCTTGCCATTGCTCATGTGTATATCTAAATTTACTACCTTCTTGATGAATATAGTCTACACCTGTACCGTCTAAATGGTAGTCATAGGTTGTTCCAGCACTAAGATCATTTGTGGTATTAAGTCCCCAAGCATTTGTTTCAGAAATTTGTCTTAATAATCCCCAATTACCTCTTGTTAAATCGTTACCGGTAACTTCTCTAGTCCAATCTGCACCTTGTTCGTAATCTAACCAATCATCGGTCCATACAAGAGGAGTGTTAACATCTCCAACTCTAGGATCTGCTTTAAGTTTTTTAGCTTCTTCGTCTGTTAAGGATATTTCAAAAATACGTTTACTAGAAGGTCTTGTGTTTACGTTATCTACTTTTCTATCTGGAATTATATTACTATCAACACTAGAGTCAGCACTTGTATCACGATTAAGAGCATTGATAACTTCTTCTTTGTCAATCCCTTTGTGTAAAGAAACTACATAATGTTTTTCACTCATAGCTTCTCCTTTATACTATTGTTAAGTTACCGACCATACCAGCATGATTTGTACATTGATAAACTAATGCCGAGTCGCTAGTATCATGCTGTGGTACAAATGTTTGTGTTCCTGTTTGTGATCCTGTTACACCTTCTGTAAAGTCGGCACCACCGTTACTAACTCTAATAGCAAATGGGTGACTTCCTCCGGCATCATTAATAAAGATGTATGTAAATCCTTTATATAATGTAAAGTTGGGATTATCTGTTGTTCCGTCGATACCAGGTCCTGCAAATCTATATGCAGATGTACCATTAGCAGTTACAGTATATGTTATAGTTGGTCCACCGGAAGCAATTGTAATATTGCCTTCGGCATCACTAGTTGTATCAATTCCACTTCCACCAATAAATTTAATGCCTTCGTCTTTTGTAATAGTTCTTAATGTTGAATCATCAGCACCAACAGTAAATGAAAAGCTATCATTTGTTGATGCCCAAATACTTCCGTTCCAGAATACTAATTGTTGTTCTGAACTATTGTAAATTATATCACCATCTTGTCCAACTAATCCTGCAATTCCATTAGTATCAAATGATCCTAAACGTAAAGGTGACTTTTGTATTACAACGGCATTTGCCGCATCAAAAAGTAGATTACTTGCACTTGTAAATGTTGGTACACCTGTTCCTGATGTTTTTATAATATCAGCTTCAATAGTTCCTGTAGCTGTAATATTTACACCTGTTAGGGTATCAGTAGTTTTGTTATATACTAATCCTGCATCGCCACCAAATGTACTTGAATCGTTAAACTGTACTTGTGTATCAGCACCACCCGGTGTTCCACCGCCACCACCACCTGATGAATTAATTGTAATGCTATCAGTACCTATATCTGTTGTTATTGTTACATTTGTACCAGCAACCAATGTTAAGGTATCTGTTGTTGTGTCAGCTTCAACACTTGATTGTCCTGAAACTGAAATTGTCTTAAATGAAAATTCGTTTACTTCGCCTGATGATATTGAACTCCAACTTAATGTTCCTAATCCATCTGTTGTAATAACTTGTCCACTTGTTCCGTCACCGTCTGGTAATGTAAATGTTACATTTGATGTTAAGTTAGTAGGCGCTCTAAATCCTGAATAGTTTGTATTATCAGTATCGTAAAATCTAACTTCGTTTGATGTTGCAATTTTTAAATCGCCAGCAAATGAAACTTCGTTTATTCCGTTTGCAATTGCTCCTGAAACATTAATGTTTGTAGCTTGAAATGTAGTTGCCGCTACAGTCGGTGCAGAAAGTACAGTTGTTGATGGATTATAAGTAAATCCAGTCTCAGTACTTAATGCCTGCCCATTACTATCACTTGCCGCAACAAAAGTTACAAACTGAGTAGCATTACTAGAATCTGGCGCCGCAGTAACAGTTGCCGCATCAACATTATTTAATACTCTAGGTTCCCATTTTGACGTTGAATTTTTCCAACTTAGTACGTAATCATTAACAGGTGTTGTTGAAACTGTATCAACATCACCAAGATCATTAATATCACTAATTCCACTTGCAACGTTACCTGGTCCCCATGTTCCAGCACCTGAATTATATACTAATGCTTGACCGTTGGTTGCTCCTGACGTACTTACATCTTGTAAATGAGTTAAATCACCAATAGTAAATGTAAGGTTGCCTTCAGCATCACTAGTTGTTGTAATACCTGTTCCGCCGTTAAACTTAATTGATTCATTTGAACTAATAGTTCTTAATGTTGAATCATCAGCACCTATACTAAATGTAAATGAACTTGTATCTACTTTCCATTTAAATGATGTAGTAGCATGATCATAATATAAAATTTTATTGTTATCAGTTTCTGTAACTGCATCTATGTCATTTAATTGTGTTAATTTTGTTACACCACCAGCATCTGTTTTCCACTTCCAAGAAGTAGATGGATGATCATAGTATAAAACTTTTCCATCATCGCCTGCTGTAACAGCCGCAACATCTTTTAAATCACTTACTAATTTTTGACTTAGATCTAAACTTGCACCTGTTTGTGCATTTACTCTTGCATCAACTCTAGCTACAGTATAATATAAATTATTACCTTCAGTAATTGATGTTGTAGTAGTACCAGGAGTTAAGTATCCTATATCATTAGCAAGTTGGCTTAACGCTGTCGGAAGTGTCGGAATAATTGGCTTATTTGTTAAGTCGTTATAATCACCACTGAACGGATTATTAAATGATACATTATTAATTCGAATATCAGTAGCATTTACAGTTCCGGCATTCGTAATTCCAGCACCACCTAAATCAAGGTTATCGCCTACTGGTAATTCCTTTAATTTGTTGCTATCTAATGTATCAACTATTAGTGGTATTCTATTTGCCATTGTTGTTTCCTATGTTACACATATTTATAGTGCCGCTACTCTTGTCTGGAAGTCAGCAAAATCAGTACTTGCCGCTACTTCTGTTTTTAATGTTGTTAACGTAATTGTTTCAGCAGTTAAGTAATTACTGTCATTTGTAAACATTGATACGTTACCTGATTTATTAGTTAAAGCGTCTGTTGAACTTGCAGTAATATATCCAGCACCATTTGTTAATGTATTATTGTTTGTTGGTATAGTTGGTGCACCTGTTAATGAGCCATATGCTCCGTCAAATGCATCAGTAATTCCATATCCTGCTATTGTAGTAGGTTTGCTTGTAATATCTGCAAAACTAAAAGTAGTATCACCTGCAAGTGCCGTTGTAGCACTTGTACCTAATGCCAACGCATCTGTAATTCCATAACCTGCTACTGTAGTAGGGTTGCCGCTTAATACTGCATAAGGAATAGAACTATTAGCAGTATCAACTAATAATGTTGAATCATCACCAACTATTGGATTGTTTGATTTAAGTCCGCCACTTAATTGAAAGTTACCATTAGCATCTACGCTTAATGTAGAAGTTCCTAAATGAATAGTGTTTCCACTAAGATATAAATCTTTAAATCTTTTTGTACTAGACCCTATGTCGTAAGTAACATCAGTGTCAGGAATAATATTTCCTTTTACAGTTCCATCTAAGTTTACCTTACTAGAAACAGCATCGATTATAACTGTAGAATCATCTGCAAATACAGAACCTTGAATATCAGCCTTTTGGGCTATTGTACCGTCGTGTTTTGCAAATAGTTCTGTAAAGTTCTCATTAACTTTAGTAAAGGCTGTGCGAATCGGATCTCCGTCACCCTTGTTTGCACTACTACCTATGTTAATATTTTGCTGTGCCATTATACTCTTCCTACCACAACTTCAATTAGTCCTTCACCTGGAGTAGTTTTGTCCTCTAGTGATTTACCAATTACTGTGCCAATTTTTGGACTTGATGTCATACAAGCAAATCCTTCATGTGAACTAGTTACAAGCATTGCACCTTTTTTGATCATGCCTTTAACTTTAACTTTTGTTCTACCTTGGAGTGCGATTGGTGTAACATATTCGCCTTCTTGTGCAGAGTTCATTAAGTATGCTGGATTTTCTGAAACAACACCAGCTACTCTATTATCTTCATGTAAGCGTGTCATACTTACTTCTTTATCACCGCCAAATATTACAACGGTTCCTGCTTCTAATTTAGTATCAGCTAAGTAATTCTCAGCCAAGTCAGCATATTGTGCCTGTGTTGCAGTACCACTAAATGTAGCAGAATAAATTGTATTATATCTTTTAGTTGCAGAACCAATAATATATGTATCATCTAAAGCTGGTTCAAATCCTGTTGATGTTGCTTTAAGTACTGATGCACCGTCTGCCACAATTGTTACTTGTCCTGCCGCACTATAACCTGTGTTAGCACCAATTGATATACCTGTTGAGTTTGCATCAAGTTCACCTGGTGCTTCAATAAACGAAGACTGTATCCAGTCAACACCTAATCTTGATTCTCCAGCTAGTGCCGAGTTAGCTTGGAATATACTTTCTGTTACACCTGATGCTCCAATGTCAAGACTTCCTGGTACACTAACTGTTGGAGTAGTTATACCAACTGAACTCATGAATACTGCACCACCTGGTGTGCTTAACTGAACTGTAGTACTCGTAGTATCTACAATTAAATAGCTATCAACTTTTAATCCTTGTACATCTATTTTCCCGTCTGATTGTGTTTTAACTAACGCATCTGCGGCACCAACTGTAGTAACAGCATCATTAACACCTCCACCTTCAGTAACAATAGTTGAAAATGGAATTTCAGCAACATCACCTGAGCTCGAATCGCCAGCCGCTCTACCTAATGCTGTTCCATCAGCAATATTAATAATTTTTCTGTAATTAAGTTGATTATTGTTTATTGTAACCCAACCACTAGTTGCTGTAAATATATCTTGATCAAAACTAGCAACACCTAAGTCTGCTTGTACAATTCCAACTTCATTTATTCTTGTAGTTGCCGCATTAAGATTTAATTTACTTTGTGCTATTGCCGCCGCTGAATTTACATCCGCATTTACAATTCTATCAGCAACTAAGCGAAGTTCTACAGTTGATTCAGTTTGTGTTCTTTCAACATGAAGTGTAACATCTGTAGCTGGTAGTTCTACACCATTTGCCCATTCATAATACGGACCTTGATTTAGTTGGGCTGTAACACCCCCACCAGTATCAACAACATCACCTAGGTTAAACTGAGTTGGACTTGATGTCCAAGTATATGTTAATAAGTTCATTGCTACAGAGTTTAGTGTAACGTTTTGTACGTCAACTACTGTACCTGTTGCTCCAGTACCACTACCTGTAATAGTATCATTAACTTGGAAGTTACCGCCACTAGCTGGGTTTGTATAAATTCTATATTTTCCTGTTGTTACAAGTAATTGTTCTGGTGCTGGATTATTTGTTTCTACATCAAGTTGTTCTGGAATTGTATCACCAGCTTGAATCAATCCGTCAACATAACTCTTAGTTGCCGCATCTTGATCTCCTGAAGGATCTCTTAAGTTTACAACGGTATAAGTTCCGCCAGCATTTTGATCACCAGTAAATGCTAATACACCACTTCTAGCTAATGCTCCTGGCCCTATTTGACTACTTACGGCAACACCTGCATGATTAAATCCTAAGCGTCTATTTACATATCCTCTAACTGCTGATTCTGTTGGTACTGAATCACTAGCATTATCAGTCATGGCATCGTCTGCACTAAATTCACTAGCTACAACACCACGTTTAAATCCTAATCCATCTAAGTTACTTAGAGCAATACTTGCCGCAAATGTAACTGTACCAGTACCTTGGTCAACTGTAAAGAATTTACCTACTCTAAAGAATCCATCTTGGTCTGTACTTACGTAGAATACTCTACCTTTATCACGTTCATCTGTTTCTTTTTCTTGATCAGGTTGCGTGGATGGTGGTCCTAATGTTACATTCGGGAAGTTAGAACTATTAAAGCTACCTGAACCAATATCTAAGAAGTCATGTCCTGTTGCTCTACAAGTAGAAATATTAATAGTAATTGTAGCATTTTCATCTTTTTGTAAGCCAACTCTAAGAGTAACAACCGTTGTAGCATTAACTACTGTACTAACAATTCCTGCCGGAGTTAATGGAAAGTTAATATCTGAGTGTATAAGATCTTCGATTGTAATTGTAGCAAATCCAACCTGGTCAGTATAACTAGTAATAATATGAGTTTTACCATCCCAGGCAAAAATCATATCACCTGCATTTAATCTGTCTTTATCTCTTTGTGATGTAATTGTACTAACAGCAATAACAACGTCGCCTGCTGTATTACCCATTGTAGTACCAGTAGCGGCATACGTGTTATTTGCCGCTTCAGCATTATCAACAGTTAATTTGATATATTGATATGTACTATCAAAAGTAATAATTCTTTCTGTTGCCGCTAATGCTGTACCGACAGCATCTGTTACACCGTAATTTATTGATCTATATATTAGATTAGGAGCTTCATCCATTTCGATAGCAGTACTAGGTTTAGTAGTAATTGTATCAACGCCAATGAACCTAAAGTTTAAGTTATTTCTAATAATAACTTTGTCGTCATGTGCTAATGTGGCAAGTAATCCTGATTTTGTTGTATTGTCTACTCCTGTTGTAGCAAGATTTAACTGATAAACAGCTTCACTTCTACTTGAGTTTGCAAAGTGAAAGCCTGTTACATTAATAGATGCACTTACAGTATATGTATGTTTATGTACTGTACCGCCACTGACATAAGTGTGTACTATTCCGTTTTTACCTACATCAAACACCATAGTAGTTGTAGTAGGTATATCATAAAGTTTAAAGATACCTGATGATTTAGTAGAATCTGGATACGTTTTTTGTCCGTACTTACAATTTAATAATACATTTTCAAGTTTAACAATATCGCCTCTACTATAACCGTGTGCCGCACCAACTGTAACTGTAACTAGTCCAGTAGTGCCATCATATACAAATCCACTTACGTTTATTGCAGTACCTGATGGAACCATTGTAGCAAGTTTAGATGTTCCACCGCTAACATACGTATGTTCAATATCGCTAGGTTGTAAGAAAAATTCTATTGTATCAACATCAGGAGTTCCAGTAACATTAAAGATACCTGACCCTGGCGGTGCCGGATAAACTTTAGTTCCAAAACTACAGGATGTTTTAATACTAAACAAGTCGACCACGTTACCTGCGACAAGTCCGTGTGTTGCAGTAGTAATTGTTGCAATACCAGTTACGTTGTCATATACAAATCCTGTAATATCAAGTCTTGTGCCACCTGCTTTTTCAACTACACCGCCACTAACATAAGTGGTTACAGTATTACTTGCTCCTAAATCAACTTCAAATACTTCTCCAGTTAATCCTGAAGCCAAAACTGCAAATTGTGTAGTTACAGAAACTACTGGATATGTTTTATTGCCTGATGGACAACTAACTAATATATCTTTTATTTCAACAAGGTCGTCTACAGCTCTGCCGTGTCCAACCGCAGTAACATTTGTATTTGTTGCAAGAATTGAAGTTGCTTGTACTGTTGAAACTTCGTACCTAGCTCTACCTATTGCACCGCCGTGATCAATTTCAATTTCACTCTTAGCATGTGGAAGATATTCAGTATTAGTAACATAAATTTTTAACCCGTCAACTGGATGATCATATGTTGTACCATCATCATAAATTCTAGCAGTCTGTACAAAGTTTTCTTGAGTTTTAACTAAGTCTGGTTCTTCATTTGGACTTGCCCCTGAAGCAACAAGACCGTAATTACCATAAGAGTTAGATCCGTTTAATGATCTAATATCACTACCATTATTGGCAAAGTAAGCAACTTCACAATAGTATGTAAACTGTGAAACTAATTCTGCTAACGCACCGTTATTAGCAACTGTACCATAACCCATGTCATTAAGTTGTACATGATCATTTGATAACATACTTCTGTTACCAGAAGTTTGTAAAGTAATGTCAGTTGGCATAGGTTGTGTAAATCCGCCGTTACTAACACCTGACGTTGGGTTTAGAAGAAGTGTAGCAGTACCTGCCTCTTTATCATAATTTGTAACAGCATCAACTTGATATCGAATACCATCAATATAAAACGGACATGGTACTTGTGGTTTCTTAAATCTTAATCCTTGACCAACTAAACTTTGTACGTTAAGTGAAAAGTTATTAGCTTTACTAGTAACTACAGTAGTAATATTTCCGGCAAATCCGTCAATATATAATCCACCCCTAAATGCTTTTTTGTTTAAGCTCTTAGAAAAACTTGAGTTGGTTTGCATATATGGAGATTTAGTAAGTACTTGACCATCTGGATCAAGTACACACATAAATCCGCCGTGCCCTTCACAAGTTAAGTTTCTTAAAATTGTAGCATCGTTCATTAAGAAGACATCCATGTCCTCATTGTTCTTTGCTGTACTAGTTGAAAGTGTTATATCAGTTAAGTAATGATATCCATAAGCTGGATTATCGTAATCTGGTAAGCTACTAAGGCCTGTTGTAACTACAGAGTTAACAAAAGTTAATATTGTACCTACTTTAGTAATAGCTAATGCTTCACCTACTGTAGAATCTAAAGTTTGTGTTGTAACTGATTGTGCTGATGAATATGCAGTATTAGTTAAAATAAAGTTATTAATTATATCCTTCATTTTTACAATAGCGGCACCTGTTTCAGTTTGGGCACCAGGTACTTGTGTTGTAGCACCTTCCCAATATTTGTCAGCGGCTAAGTGTGATTTACTATTTCCGCCATATTTTAAATCAAATATAATAGCATCAATAATAAGCCCCATATCTCGTTCACATTTTTGACTAGCACTTGTAGTAAGGAAACTAGGATATGTTGCATTAATATATGCAATAACTTCGTCTTTAATGTATTCTTTGTTTAATGCTAATAAATGTGTAGCATTAGGATTAGACGGAGTTATAAGATCAATACCATCAAATACAGGATCTCTATAAAAATGTATTGCTTTCCATGGACTTGCTGATACGCCTGGTTTAGGTTTAATAATACATCGTCTAAACTCATCACCTTTAACTGAAACGTTAGAACTTAGTCTAATCGGATAATGTTCAAAATAAGTTCCACTTTCTAAGTTAATTGTAGTTTGTGGTTTCTTAACAGCATATCCGAATTCTAATTTTTCGCCTAGTACATATTCTACAGGCTCTAGTAATTCTAATTCAACTAAGTCATTAGTAGCACCTGGTGTATGTTTTACAATTCGTCCAACAGCACCTGATGTTTGCCCAACTATCAATTTACCTGGAATAAGATCGTTGTTTAAAGTATTAGCTTGATCAACGTATCCTTGATTTCCGTTATAAATTCCAATTTCCCAAGTACTACCTTCAACAAGTTGTGGCGCTGATTTATAATCTGGACCTGTAATTAAGGCTATTACAATATCCCATTTTGCCGCAACCGATACTTGTCCTTGATTGTCAACTACTTGAGCCGAGTTAATTGTCTGTGTGTATGTAGTTTGATATAACGTTGTTTCTGCCAGGTTTACTATAACTTTAGCGTGTAAGGCTTTAGCAAAAACTTGTGCCGCAAGTGTTTGTGTTTGATATGTTTTTCTTGCTACTTGTCCACTTACAGAACTATAATATCTATAACCTGTGTTTATAGCATGGAAGTTAGCTGTAACGCCATCTAATAGATCTAAAACAATTCCGTCTAATGTATAACCTAAATCTCTTTCACATAATTCTCTTGAGTATACATGATCTGGAAATGTTGTATTAATATATGCAATGGTTTCAGCAATAATAAATTTTCTATTTGCATCTGTTAATATTTTTACTTCTTCGTATCCACTACTATTCTTTACACCACTTGTACTAACAGTTGCATCATTATTTCCTGTATTGTAGGTAATTCTTTGTGTGTACGGGCCAATGTTAACTGGAGAAGTATCAACTATCTCTTCAGCTTTTTGTGCCGCCGCACTAATTGTTCTATATGCATAAGTCCATGATCGCCCTTCACTACCACTAGGCACACCAATCATTGCATCGTTACCAGTTGTACTTACATATAAATTTGTATGTGATGATCTTGAAGAATTATCAACATAATATTTTGATGCCGCTTGTAGTTCGTCTGGGTGTTGTCCTTGTACAATAGTTGGTACTGCTGAAAGCCCGTTTTCAATAATATCATTTAGTGTAGCAACTAATCCAGTTACAACACCAGCCGCTGTTGATTCTGCATTAAATGAATCTACAAATTGTGAAGTAACTATTGGTGATTGTTGTGTTGTATATTGTGTATTTGTAAAGACGTTATTGTTAATAATATCTCTTAATTTATTATTAACGGCTACAGCATAAGCTATTTCAGTTGGAGGTAATTCCGAAGATGCACCATCCCAATAAATTTTAGCTACTCTAATTAATTCTTGATTACCACCAAACTTAATATCATGTGCAATTGCATCAATATTATATTTTGTATCTCGTTCGCATTTTTCATGTCTAGCTGTAGTATGTATACCTGGGTATGTGATATCAAACCAAGCCATTACTTCATCAGCTAAAAATTCTTTATTTTTAAGTATTAAATTGTAAGCATACGGTTGTTGTGGTGATGCGCCTGCGTGTGCTCCTGGATGATCGCTTAGGTAAAGCAATCCAGCCATTTTATCGCCTTCACGTCTTACAATAGATTTTCTTGGAAGTGCTTCTGTACTAATCCAGTTACCAACAAGTGTTTCATCATATACAGCATCATACATTGATTGTACGCCAGTACCACTACCAGCTGGAACATCAATTTTTACTCTTGTTGCATCGTCATTATTTTGTGCTTCTTCAAGAGTTGCATGAATACTAAGTTGGTTTTCGTTAACATATCTTAAATAATATGTTGTTCCTGATACTAAACCTGTAGCATTTGTTCCTGTTGAATTATATTTGTATGCAATACCGTTTGCACTTACTTCGAAACCATGTAGACTTGATACAGCATTTCCGCTACTGTAACTCGAAATAATAAATTTATAAGCATCACTGCTTGGTGGTTCTAATCTTGCTCTAATTTGTCCTGTAGCACCCGGTCCACCTGCTGATCGTAAATAACGACTATCACTATATCCTTTAGTAACAACTAAATCATCTACAGTAAAAGCTGTGCCATGTGTTACATTTAATGTATTCACAGCCGCTGTAGAAATATTTGGATTTGCAATAGCTTGGTTTGCCGCATTCAATGGCCCACCTAATGACGGAGTTTTATCAGTATTGATAATTGTTCCGGTATTGCTAACTATAATTTTGTCGTCTGATAGTGAATCAATTGTAATACCTAAGCCACCTGTTAAGGTTTTCATAAGTATTTGATCACCAGCCTCATTTGATTGTGGAATCTTGTATGCGCCTAAGGCATCAGGAACATCACTTAATGCTCTAAATGATATTGCACCACCTTGTCCAAATACAGCATAAAGTTCTGTAAAGTTTTCATTAGCTTTACGAAACGATTCACGTATACTATCACCAGTACCGTCGTTACCTTCTACACCTATATTAATATTTTGTTTTGACATACTTTAAAATCCTACCGATTCACCGCAACCACAACTTGATGTAGTTGCTGGGTTTTCAATATCAAAAAATGATCCAAAAATTTCTTTTTTATAATTAATTGTAGTACCTATCAAATACATTTGACTCATTGCATCTATACAAAAATTTCCATGATCTAATTCAATAACTTCATCTTTCTCTTCAACCTCGTCTGATAAACTCCAATCATATTGCATTCCTGCACATCCTCCACCCTTCATAGAAAGGCGTACAACGGTGTTATTATTGTCTAAAAGCATTTTATTCATATGCTCTTTAGCCGACGGTGTTAATGTTACGATATCTGTCATTGGCTCCTAATTCCTTTGTTAGTTATATTTAGCAAATAGTCTAGAATCCTAATGTAATTATAAATAGTTATATGTTTATACGAACAGAACAGACTATCCAATACTTTATGCGTAGGGGCGTAAAAGGCGATCACCACCCTTATAAACGTAAAAAGACTATAGTAATTTTTCAGTGTGATAATTGTAAAGAAGAATTTATACGAGATAAAGGACGTATCGATCCTAAGAGATTAAGCGATGATTATACGCATGTTTGTCCAAAATGCAATCCTAAACGCTTTGCCCAAAAGCGTGGTGTTGAACAACGAAAAAGATTAAATTTAAGAGTGGATAGTATGATCGATATTAGCAAAATGTAACATCGATCAAACTATCGGTAATCTAGATTATTCAGATTTCCAAATATTATAAGCACCCCAAGCCAATGCACCCCAGATAATAACTGAAGATAATGGCATGATACCTAGAATAACAATTAATGCGGCTCCGCCAATAATGATGCCGTTCCAAGATGTGCGTTCTGCGAATCTTTCTTTGATCCAATCAATCATAATAATTACTCCTATAGTTTTTTATGCAATTGCGACACAAGTTTAGACTTAACAAGTCGTCTATCTAGCTCAATACCGTGCTTTCTTCCTAAAGTTTCTAAATCTTTTTTAGTCATTTTAGAAAGTTCAGTTTTAGTAAACGCTTTTTTGGCTTTCGCTGTAACCTTTTTTACTGTTGAACCCATAGTCTTTTCTGACCAATGTCGAATAGCTGATTCCTCAACTTCTGGGGCGTCTTCAGTTTTATTTGAAAACAGTTTTTTAAACCAATTAATCATAGTCGGTTGTCTCCTTTAAATTATGTCGTATGTATATTTATGTAGAATAAACCCTTAGGCTATAAAATCGACTTTATTGCCTGGGTCCTTAGGTGTACGTTTTAGTTCAAAAGGTAGCTTTTCTTGTAATCGGTGTTGATCCAATTTTACTTTTGCTATCGATTTTACCTTTTTTACAGTTTCTGTGGATAAAGTTCCTACAGATCGAAGAACATTAGCCATAAATAGTCCTGATGAATTAATCTTCATTTTTTTGTTTCTCTCTCTGTTCTACGCACCATGCATCATTAGGTTTAAACATACAGTCAATTATTTTGCCTGCGGCACCTAATGTAGGTTTTGGCTGTTTTTCACAACCAATTACTAGCATAACTATTATACCTATTATTACACCTTTAACAAATGTATACCATAATAGACCATAATCAGAAATACCAGTTTTTTCTTTAAACCAAGTTATTCTGCCTTTATGCCATTTTAACAAATTTTTCATATATCTACTTATCTTCTTCTAATAATTTTTTAATTGTAGATTTTAATAAATTAGTATACTCTGGGTTTGTTGAAAATAAATTTAATGTATCAACTAACGCATTAAACTCGTATGATCTATCTTCCATCATTTCTGCTCTTAAAATTCTAAATTCTTCGTATGCTGAATGTGTATTCAATAACTTTATATAATCTTCAATTGACTGACATTTTGATTTATATACTTTAACACCCCATATTGCGTTTGGATTATCTTTAGGCTTCATTTGAGGTAATTTAGGATTCCATGTTCTAACGCCAAACAATGCATTACCTTCTATTGCAAATCGGCTAGTACCCCAACCTGATTCTAGTCCTGCTTGAGCTTCTACAATTAAAGATGGAATTCGTAAACTATGAGGTGTTGTAAAGTTTAAATATTGGACACATTGTCGTACTGCTTTAGTAAACGTCTTTTTACTATTATAAATGAATTCAGGTTCGTGTAACCCTAATTTAATTGCTGTCTTAGATTGTTCTAATTCTATACGTTCTGTTATTTTATTAAGAATAAAATAGTTTGGTTTGAAAGTGCCCACGCCAAAAGAAGCAATACTTAATACAAGTACTGCTAGGAATAAGATACAATATTTTACTTTAGTATTTTTAAACATTTTTTTCATACTATGTTACTATAGCATAGTTTGGGTTACGTGTCAATCAAAATTAATACCAATTTTGTTTGCACCACGGATCTATTGAATCTTTTGGATTTGGATCACCATGAAATACTGCAATACTTGTTTCGGGCAGTATTTTGGGTTCGCCCGGTGTAGCAAAATTCCGTTTTCCAGTTATTCTAGACATTTCAGGTTTGCCCCGCATCTCCCATTTATAACTTTGGATCCATTCGTCAGGCCAAAAGTTAAAATCTGTTTTTACATTAGCATATAGCCAATCTTGATCTCCGTGGTATCTTGCCGCATGATATTTTGGATCTTCCATAAAACGTTCATATACTTGACTATGTTGTCCTGTATTAAATCGAATAATACTTGAATTCATTCTATCCCAATTAGATTGGACGCATCTATTAAAATCTCGTATAACACAAAATTCGCCAGGTTTATATGTAAACAACTTATCGATATTATCAAAAATAATAACATCTAAGTCTATGTAAAGAATTGTTCCTTTTATAGCTAGTCCTGGATTAAAAAACATTGGTTTATACCACCAACCACTAATATTTGGAATTGCAGGTAATGGATGAATTTCTATACCGGATTTTATACCTGCACCATTTTCTGTAAAGACAGCAAAGTTAAAAGGTATAGTTAGATGCCTTGAAACCATATTGTGCAAAATATTGACATACTCTGCACTATATTTGTCGCCGTGCTTTAGGCATACAACATAATTTGCCATAAAGTTCTCCTTAATTTAGCGGTTGTGTAGCCATTGCCGGCTTAGATGGCATCGCTCCAATACTTAATGTAACTCTTGGTTCTAATGGAATAGATTTGTGTGGTGTTAGTCTAGGAAGCAATAATGCATCACCAGTTTTCATTTGAATTAAGCTGTTTTTACTTGCTTCTTCATTTGATAATGCATAAGCAACTTCACCAACACCTTGAATTAATAGTACAGTTTCTTCGTCGCGATGCATATAAATTGAATGGTGTTTATCTGATAAACTCCAAAACAAAGAACAATTAATTATAGTTTCAGTTTGATAAGGTTCATAGTTATCTAAAAATTCTATATAAAAGGATTTTATCTCTTTACGGGTTTCGACCTTAGGCAAGTGACTACTATATTGATCCATGACAGTATCATGATTAGTAACTCTAGAAACATACTGATTAATAGTTAGCATTGTTTCAAAGTTAATAATACTTGCTTCAGGAAACATGCCAGGCCAATGTTTAACCTGGTTGTTTTTACGAGCTTCGTTTAGTTCTTTCCAAAACTGTTCACGCATTTATTTTTCCACTATTGCACTATTACTACCGTGTTCAAAAACTTCAACAAGTGAAAGTCTTACACGACCGCCTGTATCTTCTTCAACTAATGGTG
>ERZ1046367.15-NODE-15-length-149902-cov-26.113563_pt1 | contig 149902 bp, 137 predicted proteins | sample MGYA00383091_ERZ1046367 | MGnify/ENA primary metagenome ERZ1046367 (study PRJEB29581, sample SAMEA5548361) | metagenome | biome: marine; feature: coastal; material: water | depth 50 m | study: Short-term variability in the microbial, nano- and picoplankton... | reverse complement strand
CCCCACTAACAGACTAGACGAGTTCATCAAATTCTTGGCGTCGGTCTTGCTTCAAGCGCATTTGTTCTTGTCGATGCGATCCCTTTTCGTTAGCCGCATCTTTAGCTCCGGTCTTCTTCCTATCACCGCAGGTTGTCAGCTGACGCTGTCCCCTGTGTGAAAAGAAGCGATCTGAAACAGCGAATCGCACACTTGAAGAAATTACAGGAACCAACGATAAATCCGATTCAAGGCCCTGAGAAAATAGACTCGATAGCGAAAAAACGCATTATCTGCCAAGATGAAAACCACTGAACAATAAGGTAGGGAGGTGAAAACCAATGAAGGAAATCGCCGGTGCAATCATTATTCTCGCGGGATCGCTTCTGTTGATAGCCGCAATGAATTTCGAGAGTGTTCTCTTCTGGATTATTGGTGGTTTTATGCTGGTTGATGGCTACTTTCTTCTTGCAGCATCGATATTCTTCCCGCGAGTGTTGAAAGAGTTGCTCTGGAAGGAAAATCATCGGGAAAATAATTAACTGTTCTTGTTAAAGCAGTGCTTGAATCACGCCCTCCTATCAACCACAAACAGATCCCACAGGCGTTGCGTACGCTTACTCAAGGCGCCATCAATCCTAAAACCAATATCAAGGGCGACGTTTCAAAAACGCCCTTTGATCAGCGCCTGTCCGAAATTTGTCTTAGTCGTAAATAAAGGCTGAATTTTGTCACGGGCTCAAGATCGAGCACGAACATACGGAAGACAGAAATACTAATGGCTTTAATCCCGGGTTGATTTAGAGATATCCGTATTGCAGCGCAGCAAATACACCAAAAATGTTCATTTATCGCCCTGATTTATCGTCATTACGTTCAATCCCAACCCAATTTCAGCTATCCTAGCGACCTTTTTAAAGCTTGCTAAAACAGTAAGGAGCATCCCAATGACAATGCAACAAACCCCGCTTATTCTTTCTCGAATTCTGGGTCGTGGTGCCAAACTCGATCCCAACGAGGAAGTTGTGACCTTGCTGGAAAATGGTACCCACCGACAAACGTTAAAGACAACTTGGGAGCGCGCCAATAGGGTAGCGGGTGCATTAAAAGCGCACGGTATAAAGGAAGGGGATCGGGTTGCAAGCTTCATGTGGAGTAACTACCGCCACCTCGAGCTCTATCAGGGCGTGCCATCAATGGGTGCTGTGCTGCACACGCTGAACATCCGTCTCTCACCGGCAGATCTTGAATACATCATTAATCACGCAGAGGACCGGGTCATATTCGCAGACGAAGATTTACTGCCTTTGCTGGAACCTCTGAAAGGTAAGATACCAACCGTCGAACTTATCGTCATCTGCCGCTACGGCGAAAATGGAGAGTCAACTTTCACAGACGTCATTGACTACGAAGATTTTATAAAAGATCAGCCCAGCAGTTTTGACTGGCCAGAGCTCGACGAGAACGCACCCATGGGACTGTGCTATACCAGTGGTACAACTGGCAAGCCCAAAGGTGTTATGTACACTCACAGATCGACTTACCTGCATACGATGGCTCAGGCAATGACAGACTCCGTTAGCTTATCTGCGCTTGATGCGCTCTGTGGCATCGTACCCATGTTTCACGCCATGGGTTGGGGTATGCCCTTCACTGCCTCGATGCTTGGTTGCAAACAGGTTTATCCGCACAAATACATGTCGCCAGATAAGCTGCTCCAACTGATCGTTGACGAAGAAGTCACTATTTCAGCTGGGGTTCCGACTATTTGGCAAGGCATCAAAGCAATACTTGAGGCCGAAGGTGAGAGCAAATATGACATGAGCAACCTGTCAAGGCTCACCTGTGGCGGATCCGCGCCCCCTGTATCCATGATGCGCTGGTACTGGGAAACATATGGCGTTGAGATGGTCCAAGGGTGGGGTATGACAGAGACAAACCCTCTGGGAACACTATCGAGAAAAGTTGCCAAACGCTCACATATAAGACTCACGGAAGACCAGCAATTCGAAAACATAGCCAAGGCCGGCCTATTGATTCCGGGGCTCGATATTGAAATCGTTGATGAAGAGTGGAATCCGGTGCCCCATGATGGTGAATCAGTTGGCGAACTGCTGATTCGCGGACCCTGGATTGCAGCCGAGTACTACAACGATCCGCAACCCGACAAATTTCACAATGGTTGGCTGGTCACTGGCGATGTCGCAAAAATCGATCAGGAAGAATACCTTATTATTGCCGACCGCTCGAAGGACTTGATTAAGTCAGGCGGAGAGTGGATCTCTTCTGTTGATCTTGAAAATCACATCATCGCGCTGGAAGGTGTTCTTCAGGCTGCAGTCGTCGCACAACCACATCCCAAATGGGATGAAAGACCAGTTGCGTTGGTTATTCTGGTCGAGGGCTCGAATGTCACTCGAGAGTTAATTCTGGAGCACTGTGCTTCAATTTTCGCAAGATGGCAGCTACCGGATGACGTTATTTTTGTCGAGAGCATTCCGTTAACAACAACAGGCAAAATTGATAAGAAGACCATTCGCGCGGATCTTGATGAAACGAACTATCAATTACCCGATATGCGAACAGCCTGACATCTATGGCTGTAAATCGGTTTCCTTTTACCAAACAATACAGAGATCTCCTGCATCAACGGGTGAATAGCTTTAGTGATCAGCGGCGGATGAACGATAAACTTGTGTCTGCCGCTGTCGCTATCACTGTTTACGCACACAACAACGCCTGCGCAGTGATCGTCACTCGGCGTTCACCTCGACTCAACGCACACTCCGGTCAGTGGGCACTGCCCGGTGGTCGAGTCGACGAAGGGGAATCTCTGATTGACGCAGCCCGCCGAGAAATGCACGAAGAAATCAATCTCGACTTACCAGAATCTGCTTTACTGGGAACACTTGACGATTACGTTACGCGATCAGGGTATGCAATCACGCCGGTCGTGTTCTGGTCAGACGCCAAGGCCGAACAACTGCGCCCGAACCCAGACGAAGTTGCATCGATACATCCCTTCAGTTTCGATGATCTCGTCAACCCGAAGTCTCCCAATCTGGAAAAAATACCGGAAAGCAACAGACAGGTGCTTTCCATGAACTACGAGCACGATCGAATTTTTGCTCCCACAGGCGCCATGCTGTATCAATTCAGGGAAGTCGCGATATTGAACAAGCACACCCAAGTTGGCCACTATGATCAACCGGTCTTTGCCTGGCAATAACCTAATCTAAACTTGCCAAGAAAAACATCTTCACTCATCTGAGACTGCCACTTCCAGCACGTTTGTCTTAATCGGTAAAACAATCCGAGTTTCTCCTTTTGTATCATCAGCAAATTGCTCTACGCCTTCAAAATTGATGCCTATTGGACGACCCACGATCGAAGCATCATCACTCACCTCCGGAAACATTGATAAAATAATCGTAAACGACAGCACCCCGGCAAATAACAGAGCTGCAATCGACCACAATAACCATCGATTCCTTTCATAGGGCTGCTCCCATTTCGAATCCCTTATAATCAATTCATGGGGGATGCGTTTTCGCTTAAATGACACAGTTTTCTCCTTAAAGATCAGCTTTTCTTTTCTGTAGATTTCCACCTAACCTATTTAACCTTGAAATGATGAGCATCCAGTGTTGAAAGAAAGGCAATCAGAAGACAAAAAGTGGAGATGCAGGTGATAACGCCCTTGAACCTTAGTACTGATAGACGACTAACAAGTCATCAACTCACCCACTTTAAAAAGCTTTAATGCGCTTAAGCATACGGTTTTACTGTAATATACGCGCGAAACGTCTTGAGTAGATATCGTCACCCATTCGCCAGCAAAGGATCATAGGCATGCCAAGTAAGCTTGAACAATTAAAAACGATGACAGATGTGGTTGCGGATACCGGCGACATTGAAGCAATGAAACAGTTTAAGCCGCAAGACGCGACGACAAATCCATCGCTGTTGCTAAAAGCAGCCGCAATGCCGCAGTATGCACCCTTGGTTGAGGCGGCGAAACAGTTCGGATTATCCCGTGGCACATCAAACCAAGAACAACTCGATCTCGCCTGCGATCGGCTAGCTGTCTTAGTCGGGATTGAAATCCTTAAGCTGATACCCGGCAGAATTTCTACCGAGGTTGACGCCCGACTATCGTTTGATGCAAAAGCAATGGTCGAGCGAGGTCGAGCACTCATTAGTCAATACGAAGCACTTGATTTCAATCGAAATCGAGTCCTAATCAAACTCGCATCCACATGGGAGGGAATTCGGGCAGCGGAAGTTTTGGAAGCAGAAGGCATCAACTGTAACCTAACCCTACTCTTCTCATTTGAGCAGGCTGTCGCCTGCGCCAACGCGGGCGTTTTCCTCATTTCACCTTTCGTCGGGCGAATTCTCGACTGGTGGAAGGCACATACTGATATCGACTATACCGCAACGAACGATCCCGGCGTTTTGTCCGTGCAAAGAATTTTCAACTATTACAAGGCTAACGGCTTCGACACAGTTGTGATGGGTGCGAGTTTCAGAAACACAGGGGAAATAGAGGCGCTAGCGGGTTGTGACAGACTCACCATAAGCCCTACGCTGCTGGAAGCGCTTAGCCAGGACAATGGGCAACTCGTCCAGACTCTGGATAAAAACACACCCGAAGGCGGCACAGCGAAGATATCTCTAGAAGAATCTGCATTTCGCTGGTCCCTCAACGAGGATGCAATGGCAACTGAGAAACTTGCAGAGGGTATACGTCAATTTACAAAAGACACACGCGTGCTGGAACAGCAGCTTGGCAAGCAATAAAATTTCAGACAACGTGTTGTAAAAACCGGTCTCGCTTGTCGCGACTTCATCCTCCCTACAACAAATCGGCATTTAGCTAAAGTCGTCAGCAAACCGGAACATGCCGGTACGTCCTTATTGTTTACCAGTGACTACTCATCAGATGGCGTGCATACTCGCTTTATTATAGTAGACGCTCTTGAACTACATAGAAAAACAACAGCCAATTCACCTACCACACAGCCATTTTCTTTATGAGCACAGCAAACAATCTTAAATTCGATGCACTCGATTTATCAAAAGAGCTGCTAACAAATCTGGCTAGTCTTAACTATCATCAGATGACACTTATTCAGGCGCAGAGTCTCCCTTTAATTCTGGAAGGGTTGGATGTCATCGCGCAGAGTAAAACCGGGTCGGGTAAAACAGCTGCTTTCGGTTTGGGTGTTCTGCAGAAACTCAACGTGAAGCGGTTTAGAGTGCAGAGTCTGATTCTCTGTCCTACACGGGAACTCGCTGATCAGGTGTCAAAAGAACTGCGAAGGCTTGCCCGCACTGTGCACAATATAAAAATCCTGACATTGTGCGGTGGCACAGCATTTGGTCCTCAGGTAGGCTCTTTAGAACACGGTGCACACATTATTGTGGGTACACCTGGGCGCGTCGAAGAACACCTTCGCAAAGGCAAGCTGGATCTGCAAAATTTGAGTACCTTTGTGCTTGATGAAGCAGACCGTATGCTCGATATGGGTTTTAGCGAAACGATTGATGCCATTCTCAAATACGTGCCTTCCGTTAGACAAACCTTATTGTTTAGCGCAACATTTCCTCGAGAAATAGAGGCAATGACAAGCAAAATCATGCATTCCCCCCAGCGTGTTGAAAATACCGAGACCCACTCGGAAGACAGTATTCAACAATATGTCTGTCGACTCGAAGACGAAGAAGATCGAATCACAGCACTTCGATTAATCCTACTGGAAATTGAGCCTGAATCTACTTTGGTATTTTGCAATACGCGCAAACAGGTTCAGGAGGTCGCAAACGAACTTGTCGCTGCAAACTTTAGTGCATTGGCGCTGCATGGAGAACTGGAACAAAGATCGAGAGACGAAATTTTGGTCCGTTTTTCCAACAAAAGTGCGTCCATATTGGTTGCAACAGACGTCGCTGCTCGGGGACTTGATATTGATGAGTTAGACCTCGTGATCAATCATCAAATTGCACCTGAACAGGAAGTACATATTCATCGAGTTGGTCGCACCGGCCGCGCGGGTAATAAGGGGCAAGCATTCACACTTTGCACTAAAAGAGAGCAATTCAAACTGGACAAGTTGGAAGCTTTTCTCAACACCTCGTTGGAGCAGCGTGAACTTGCCAATCCCGAACTCCTTAGCAAACCAACGTTCTATCCTACGATGGCTACCCTGCAAGTTGATGGCGGACGAAAACAAAAAGTCAGACCGGGAGACATCGTTGGCGCCCTAACCGGTAAAGATGGTATCGCTGCGACGGAAGTAGGCAAAATCAACGTATTTGAACGCTGTACCTATGTCGCTGTGACACAGACAAAAGCGAAAGCTGCACTGAAAAAACTCTCGGAGGGAAAGTTAAAAGGACGATCTTTTCGGGTTCGACGCATCAGAGGCTAAGCACTGGTCTACATCCCCGACTCGGTTCTGACATCACCGGCTATTCTAGTGTGTTTCATCACCCTTGCCTGCTGAATGTCGTAGGGACGTGCTCGATGCAGCATACGCCTGTTGTCCCAAATAATCAGATCACCCACTTGCCAATGATGCTCATGGCAACGTTCGGGTGAACAAGCAAATGAAAGCAACCTGTCGAGTAACGCCTCGGACTCGGCATTTTCAAGACCGGGAATACCGTGCGCATGCCGGCCGATATACAACGCTGGTTTACCTGTCACTGGATGGAACTTCACTAGCGGTCTTAATGGCGGTTCTTCAACATCATAGCCATAGCCTTTGCTTTGGGTCATCCCCGCGCGGGCTTGCGAGTACTTGAGCGAATGAAATGCGGCAAGATCCTGTATTGTCTCCTGAAGCCCTTCGGGTAATGCTTCATAGGCAGCCCTCATATCTGCCCATTCAGTTCCCCCACCACTTGCTGGTAAAACATGTGCTGAAAGCACCGAGGCCTTCGCAGATATCGGCATATAGGAGCTGTCAGTGTGCCAACCCTCATTACCAAGTAACACCTGCATAATAGGATCGTCTTTATCCACAACATCACCGTCTTTGGTTTTGTTCGACAGCGGCACAGCCGAATGGCCTTCGACGATCATTTCAAGTTCCCCAAATCGTCGACCAAAAGCCCCCTGATCCTCGTCACTCAGATGCTGACCGGGAAACACCAGCAAACCATATTCATGAAAAGCTTCAAGGATCGCCTGCCATTCATCATTCTTCAACGACACCAAATCGATACCGGTAACGAGCGCCCCCACGTTTTTTGCTGACAGAGGCTCAATTGATAGCTGACTCATTTGGATCTCCTGCGGGCTTTCTTGCCCGGTTTTTAGATCGTGTTTCTACCTTCAATGCTAGAACGATCAGCGCCGTGAGTAAATACAAAGCTAGGAAGGTGAGGAATGCAGGACGATAGCTTCCTGTCACATCATATACCCAGCCAGCAAACGGCGTGCCCGCCAAGTGCAGTATTGCCATCGGCGGCCTCATGGCGCCGAGTACTCGGCCAAATGATTCCCGGCCAAATGCAGCGCCAACCACAGCGCCTTGCATAGGTACCACGCCTCCCATACCAAAACCAAACATACAGGCACCGAGAAGAAAGCCTGAATAACCTTCAACAAACAACATGAACAAATGCCCGACAAACTGGAAACCGATGCCCAACCACAAAGCATGCCGAACATCCCAGCGGTCGACCAATACACCGAAAATTAGCTTGCCCGCGATACCAAAGCCTGCTGTAGCTGACGCTATACCAGAGGCGGCTACCAGAGAAAGTCCCGAGTCGGTGAGTTGAGGCACCATATGAATCAATGTGGCGCTTTGAATGCCGAAGAGTAATCCTATGACCGTAAGCAAAATCCAGAAATTTGGCTGGCTCAGAAAATCACGGGTGCGAAGTGCTGGTTTGGGTGGAGGAAGCACACCTTTTTCTGTCGCTCCGTCGGGTAACAGCCCAACATCCTCTGGCCTTGATATCACGAGTCGGAGGACGACGGGTACGACCACCAGAAATGTGATCAGACCATAAGTCATAAAAGCTTCACGCCAACCAAACGTCGCGATTATCCATGCGCTAATAGCCGGCATGACGACGCCGGATACAGAGATGCCGGTTGCAGCGATTCCAAGGGCAGAGCCGCGCTTCAAGACGAACCAATTACTGACCAACTTAGACGTGGCAAGTTGCCCCATGGCACCAGCACCAAAACCAACGAAGATACCCAGTACAAGGTAGAACTGCAGCGGCGTCTGAACCAACCCGAGCAGCCCGAAACCAGTGCCCACCGATATCGCCCCGCAAGCCATGACATTCTTCAGCGGAAACCTGTCCAGCGCGCGTCCAATAAATGGTGCTAGTACAGCACCTACACCTTGGGTTACCGTGACACCGATGGAAACACCAAAACGGGAATCACCGAACTCAACAGCGATCGCTTTGAAGAAAATTCCGTAAGAATAGAAGAAAAAACCAACGGCAATAAAATCTACTAGGAACGCAACCGAGACCATACGCCATCCTAGAAAGGTGGTGTCATTGTTGCGCTTGAGTAGATAGGAAAGCATAGGGGGTTGTAAATCGAGTCAATTGACAACTATACACTCATCTACTAACGCTCTCATTAGTGGGACCGATTTTAGCGGGCGACTTATCACCGTCCAACAATATCAACAATGGCGGCAGCAGCAAAAAATCCAGAATAAGCGCAATACCGATAACAATCGATACCAATAATCCCATATCGCCGTTAGGTCTGAAATCAGATATGCCCAGCATCATAAAGCCGGAAATTAACACCAACGTCGTGATCCACAGGGCAACCCCAACCCGTTGAAACGCGTAACGCACGGCATCTTCGGCAGACAACCCCTGCACTCTCCTTGCTCGAAGATACTTACTGAGAAAGTGCACAGTATCGTCAACAACAATGCCCATGGTGACACCGAGCACAAGCGACAGAGACTGGCCTACGTGACCGTTCATCAAGTACCAGACGCCAAAACCCGTAGCGCCGGGAAGCAGATTAGGTATCAAACTGATAAGCCCTATTTTCACGGAACGCAATGTAGTCAGTAACACTATTGCAATGAGTACCAAAGCGATGAGCGCGCCTTTCACACTACCCAACATGCCTCGAATACCGATGTGCGTGAACATCAAAGCAGTACTCGACCCTTCCTGTTCGAGTTCCGGTGCATTTTCATGAAGCCAGGCTTTGGCGTTTTCTTGCAGCTCAATAAACGCCGGCGTGGGCAAACTGGGTACAGACACAATCATCCGTGAAGCTGACTTATCGAAACTAAGCAAATTTGTTAGATCGAGACCAAAAGGTAATGACAACTCATATAGCAAGAGATACTGCGCAGCAAGATTTTGCGTATCTGGCAGGCGATACCAAGCTTCATCATCACCATTCAAGTTTTTGCTCAATCGCTTAACGATATCTGTGTAGGTGTTCACATGCGTGACGTGTTCCTGTTGCCGGTACCATTGCGCAAAATGCTCGACTCTCGCGAGATATTCAGGATCAGACACGCCCTGTGGTTTTCCCGAATCAAGGGAATACTCTATTCGGTATAGACCACCCAGGTTTTGATCAAGAAAGTCGGTATCGTGGCGAAGCTGATTAGACTCACCGAAGTACTTGCTAAACTGATCGCTGACAATATTCATTGGCGCCAACGAAACCAACACGACTGATGCAAGCACACTAAGCGACAACAACATAGAACGGCGCCGAATCACCCACTCTGCAAATTGCGCCATCAAAGTGTTGGTTATTGTATGACCAGGCTTGACGCCTGTTGGCATCAAGTACACAAACACAGGTAAGAAGGTAAGTGAAAACACAAAGGCGAAAACCACCCCAATGGCAACGATATTTCCTATATCCTGAATAGGCGGAACATCCGCCAAGACGTTAAGACTTAAAAATCCGATTGCGGTACTGATACTTGTCAAAGTAATCGGATGAATGTTAATGGTGAGCGCATCAATCAGCGAAGTTGTTTTTTCGTTGCCTTCACGTATCTCCTGATAAAAACTCACAAGCAGGTGAACGCCATGGGCTACGGCTACTGTTAACAAAATCACAGGTGCCTGAGACGACATGGGGGAAATTTGGAATCCAAGCCATCCCGCAGTACCCATCGCACAAACAATCGTGAACAGCGTTGTGAGCACTATCGCTATCACGCCCACAACCGACCTAAGCAACAATGCCATGATAAAAATCACCAGCAGGAACATTAGCGGCGTTTGTGTACTGAGATCGCGCATTGAAGTTTCAGAAAAAGTCGCAGAGATGATAATTGAGCCCGTCGCAAAAACGTCCAGCCCCGGATGCGCCGCCATAATGGCTGCCTTTTGATCCCACGCCCAATGCGCCGCTTTCACTTCAGAATCGGAGGCGTTTTTGTCAAAGCGGAATTCGACATTAATCCCGGTGACCTTGCCGTCTTTAGAGATTAACCGGTTTTCTATCAAAGGCTCATTTAGTGAAATGCGCCGGACCTCGGCCATTTCTGCAGTTGACAATTCAGCTGGAAATTCCACCAAATTGTCCACAAGCAAGTCATCGTCTTCGACCTTGGTATGTTGGTAGTTAGTTAATGAGTCAACACGTGAAACCCCTTTCGTTTTCCAGGCTTCATCTGTTAAGTCCGCAACAACTTGCAGTGTCTCGGGCGTAAATGCGTCGCCTTTCTTCGGCGCAATACCAAAGAAGATGTTATCAACCCGTGAGAAGGTCGCCTCAAGTTTCTCGAAAGCGAGCAGTTGGGGATTATTCGGGCCGAAATTATCGCGATATTCAGTCGATATCGTTAGAAACCTCATTCCTGACCCCGCGCCAACAACGATCACTATTGTTAACGCGATAATGAGCCAACGGTACTTTATGACCAGATGGGGAAGTATTACATCCAGTTTTGAACCAGCACGTTCTGTCATTCTAAACACCGGGATGAATTTCAAATCCGGTACATTACAGCAGCCGGCCCCAGAGATACAGAACCCCCCAAAGCGCACAAAAAGTGTGAGACAATTTACAGCACCCTGAATCGGCAACGAGAGACAAATGACGATGAAATACCACGTGGTTGCTACCACGAGTGAACTTGAAGAAGGTGGACAGAAGTTTATTGATCTGGAAGGTGAAGAAATTCTCTTGGTAAAACATGACGGCGAGTATTACGCCATCGCCTATCTTTGCAGTCACGCTGAGTTTGGACTAGAAGGAGGACAGCTTCAGGATGGTTGTATCGTTTGCCCTTATCATGGCGCAGAATTCTGCCTGAAGGACGGCTCTGTTCAGTCACCACCAGCCTTTGAACCCATTAAATCGTATCCCTTGAAAGTCGAAGATAATGCCATCGCCGTCGCCCTCGGCGGCTAGTCAACCGCACAACCCCGGAATCATCATAGACCACCGCGAGTCTTTTTTTGCGAACCGCAGTCTAAAGCTTATCTTGCGCGACATTGCTAAATGGATAGCTCCAGCGATTCGGGGGATACTGATCATCCGCTAGCGAAGCATTCAACCTAATTGACTCGAAACGTTTAGGATTTGTATTGCGATTCAATGGTTGCATCCAACTCTCGCTCCAAAGCTGCCAGACCCTTCATATGAGTCTCAACCAACTCATCAACGCTACGGTAACGGAAGACTTCTTTGCCCTCGTGCATCACAACCACTGCTTTAGGGTCTTTCGCATAAAAAATCCCGGTTTTTTTCTCCGAAGCCATAAACTACTCCCCCCGCAAATTCGATAAATGGTTGACTATGTTCATCCTTAGCCTAGCATACAGCATCACGCCAGCGGGACCCTCGGGCTAGTTCAATCTCAGCATAGGTATTAAGTATTAGCGATGAGGAGATTGATGAACAATTCGAAACGCGCTTTGAGGATCGCTGAGTTTCGGATCAAGTGGTTTAATACCGTTTGAGTTATATTCGGGATTCATCTAACACTTTTCTGATTTTCTCCAACTCAGGCACTAAAGTGATCAGTGCTTCAGCGGGTAGGCTCTGGGAAATCTGCTCGAAGGCTGGTCTGGCACAAAGGATCGCTTCATCACGCGCTCTTCGTCCTTCCGGTGTTAACCTTACAACTTTCTGACGACCTGAGTTTTCATCGGGACTGACAGTAATAAAATTTTTGGCCTCTAGCTTTTTCAGGGAATTGGTTATTGCGCCTTTGGTCACTTCCATCGCTTGAGCGAGCCGACCCGGTGACGCCTGATCGTCGACCCGACAAAACCAGTTCAGAATACTAAACTGCGGTCGACTCATACCGTAAGGTAAACTGCGTTCAAAACGGGTGGTCGATAGCTGAGCGATGATGCCTATTTCATTGAACAACCTGAAAACCAGCTCTCCGCTGACATTGGCATCCGCTTTTTCCTGTTCCATTGATTTCGACATCAAAACACTCCTTCCTGCCTCGCTGTGATGAATAAAAAATCATGCTGAGGCTAAACAATCGGCTTGCAAACTAATTTAGTTTAACTTTAAACTGTTTAGCATTAAACCTATTGTTTCACGAAGGACGGACATGAAAAAAATCATCTTATCGATACTCACCGCTGCATTTATATTGTTTGCCGGTGTCATGGCGCTACAAATAGTTGCTTCTGAACGTGTGGAAGTCGTTGAAGTGAAGACACTTGATCATAAGGGAGAAGTTGCCACGACACGTTTGTGGATCATTGATCACGAAGGCAAGCAGTATTTACGCGCCGGAGCTGATTCTGGCTGGTATCTGCGTATGAAGGCCAATCCCAATATAACGATGACCAGAGATGGAAAAGAAGCGCAATACCATGCCGTCGAGCGTAAACACCTGGTGGGCATCGTCAACGCAAAAATGAACGACAAGTATACATGGGGAGACGATGTCATCGGCGCCATGACAGGCAAAGAAGAGGCAATCCCGATGGAACTGCAGCCTCTCTGAATGTGGATTCATCAATCTCGCGAACTTACTGAAATACAGCCCGTTAGCCCGAATTCGAACCAGATACTTGTGTTATATTCCACTCGTGTTTCAAGTTTATATATGGATGTTCAATGCAAGCGGTAATTTGTGATCAGTTTGATTCGCCCGACAAACTAAAAATACAGGAAGTAGCCGATCCAACCCCTAACGCAAATGAAGTGCTCATCCGAATACATGCCACAGGGCTTGGTTATGTCGATGCATTGACCGTCGCGGGACTGTATCAAATTAAACCAGCACTACCGTTTATTCCCGGAAACGAAATATCGGGTGTCATCGAACAAACAGGAGAGGAAGTAAAACACCTGCGGGTTGGTCAGCGCGTTCTGGCAATGCCCAGTCAAGGTGGACTCGCTGAATTGGTATGCATGCCCGAATCTAAATGCACACCAATCCCGGAAGTATTATCCCACGAAGGCGCTGCCAGTTTTCTCGTTAACTACTGCACCGCTTACCACGGCTTGGAGCTTTGTGGTCAACTGAAGGAAAAAGAAACCATCCTTATTCTTGGCGCCAGTGGCGGCGTTGGCATGGCTGCAATTGACGTTGCCAAGGCCATGGGCGCGGAAGTCATCGCTGCGGCCTCGACAAAAGTTAAACGTGATGCTTGTTTGGCATTCGGTGCAGATCATGTTGTTGACTACACAAATGCGAACTGGCGTGACGACGTCAAAAAGGCGCTCAACGGTAAACCGCTTAATGTCGTTTACGATCCAGTAGGCGGCGATTACGCCGAACCGGCGCTGCGGTCTCTCGGCCCAGACGGTCGTTTTCTGGTTGTAGGATTTGCCGGCGGGGGAATCCCCTCGGTGCCACTTAATTTACCGCTGCTCAAACGATGTTCAATTATCGGCGTAAACTGGGGCGGTTATGTTGCAGCAAACCCATTGGAATCACGCCCAGTTCTAACAAAACTACTTGAATGGATCGCATCAAGGAAACTGAACCCTCAGGCAGGGGAGACTGCGAGTCTGAATAAGTCAGGCGAGGCTATGATGAGGATGCTAAATCGCAAAGCGATCGGAAAGATTGTCATTATCCCCACAAACACGAAATAAACTTCAAAAACACCAGTATCTACCAGATAGCGACGTAATTAAGGAGTCAGTATGTCAAACGCTAAAAAACTTAACGTGACACCTTTTGAAATACCCTCCGCTGAACAAGATATTGCAGACTTGAAAACCCGACTCGCGCTGACAAGATGGCCTGACAAAGAAACACCAACGGACTGGAGTCAGGGTATTCCTCTTTCTTATATGCAAGAGATCAAAGAATACTGGCAAGATGAATACGACTGGCCACGTAGGGTTGCGCTATTAAACCAGTGGGATGGTTATATGACCGAAATAAACGGTTTGGATATTCATTTCCTCCACGTGAGATCAAAGCACAAGGAAGCCAAACCGCTACTACTCACCCATGGCTGGCCAGGTTCTATTGTTGAGTTTCAAAAAGTGCTTGGCCCTCTTTCTGACCCAACGGCACATGGTGGCAGCGCTGAAGATGCGTTCCATGTTGTATGCCCTACGCTCCCCGGATTCGGATATTCAGGCAAACCTGCCGCTACTGGGTGGAACATTGAGAAAATTGCTGAGGCCTGGGACACACTAATGGTCGGTATTGGTTACGATAGTTACTTCGCTCAGGGCGGTGATTGGGGCTCGATAGTCACTGCGATGATTGGCGTACAGAATAAGGGGCATTGCCAGGCGATCCATATGAATATGCCGATCGCGCCACCAGACCCACAAAAGATGGAAGATCTGACCGAGCTAGAACAAGGCGCACTTGCGGCGATGAAATTTTACCAGGACCACGATTCAGGTTACTCCAAGCAACAGTCAACAAGACCCCAGACACTTGGTTACGGTTTAGTAGACTCGCCTATCGGTCAAGCTGCGTGGATCATTGAGAAGTTTTACCAATGGACTGACTGCGAAGGTCATCCTGAAAACGTCCTAAGTAAAGATGAGCTCCTCGACAATGTGATGATGTACTGGCTCCCGGGGACCGGCGCTTCGTCGGCCCGCATTTACTGGGAGAGCTTTGGTGCTGGTGGCACGTCAATAGACAAAATAACCCTTCCAACAGGCTGCAGTATTTTCCCCAAAGAGATATTCAAAACCTCAAAACGATGGGCAGAATCCCGGTTTACAAACCTCATTCACTTCAATGTGCTCGAAAAAGGCGGACATTTCGCTGCGGCCGAGCGGCCAGAGACCTTTGTTGATGAGATTCAAACCTGTTTTAGACAAGTACGCTAATTTGTCCTAATCTCACCTTTTACATAGGGTTGCGCGCAGTTATAAATACGCGTCCATTTTGAGGGCTCGGCAGTTTAGACAACTTGCCGGACCAGTTTACAGAAATCAGACTAATTAAAAATCAGGAGAGCCAAATGGCCAAAATCAAATTTGTCCAGCACGATGGTACAGAAATCGAAGTCGATGCTGAAATAGGTGCATCAATAATGAATGCTGCGGTAGACAACGGTGTCGCTGGAATTGACGCAGATTGCGGTGGTGAATGCTCTTGCGCAACATGCCACGTGGTTATTGATCCTGCTTGGGCCGGCAAACTTGGCGCGATTTCAGATCAGGAAAGCTCAATGCTCGACCTAAACCCAGACCGCGAAGAAAGATCACGTCTTTCATGTCAGCTTCCCATGACTGAGGCGCTGGACGGTATGATTGTTAATTTGCCTGAGTTCCAATACTAATCAAAAAAATACTCCCGCGGTCAGGCTAAATCTTGTCTTGCCGCTGCTGTAAAATACAAAGGCTGAATCGCGTTCCGCGTTTCAGCCTTTTTTTGCGCGCAAAACTTATGAAGCAGATTGAATCGCCGCCTCAATAAACTTGATGTGGCTACCGACAAAAAACTCGGAATTGACTCTGTTCAGTATCTTCTTTTCCGCATTAATCAAAAAAGTTGTTCGCCTGACGCCAAATCCCATGGGGCCATCTACCCCATATGCGCGAACCACCTTCTTACCCTCATCGAACAACAACGGGAACGGCAACTTATGTGATGTCTTGAATCGCTGGTGACTCGCCACGGACTGAGGGCTAACACCAACCACTTTCAGGTCGGCCCCAAGAATGTCATCGTGAATATCCCGAATACTGCACGCTTCCATGGTACAGGCCGGCGTAAAGTCAGCAGGGTAGAAGTAAAGTATTAGGGGCTGCCCGTCGGCAAGAAGACTGACCAAACTGATTGCGGCGCTATTTTCGTCCAGCAACTCAAATTCTGGTGCACTATCTCCAATCTTCAACATCGTGATTCTTCCGGTTTCAAAGGGCAGAAATTCTAGCAGGATCGCACGGAAGTGCTACAAAAACTGAGTTTATGTTGAAGTTAACATCAGGCGAGCAATTGCGAAACCCCTGCGGGCCCCAGCGCGAGCCCAGAACACAACAGAACAGACCACAGACCGGCAGCAACACGATTTCACCATCCATGAAGACATCGCCCTACCCGCACTTGCGCTGCTATAAGCATATTTTTTCATTGAAGGGCAATACAGACCAGTCCCCAGATGCGCAAGCTCACCGCATCAAAGCTACCTGAACAGCATTTTTGATCATTAATCCTCAGTTATTGCTTCTTCCCCTGATCCCGGTCAACTAAACTATCTCTATTAGCCCTGACAATAATGTAATTTCAACGACTGAAATCAATATGACCACCTCCGAAACATCTGCTTCCAAGTTCAACGAAAAACAGGCCGACCGACAAGATCTGCCCATCGTTGTTTGCGCACTATACAAATTCGCGACTCTGGCAGACTTTGAATCACTTAAACCCCCGCTGCAGCGCAAAATGGAAAATTTGGGCGTCCGCGGTACATTACTGCTGGCAAAAGAAGGTATTAACGGCACTGTCGCCGGCACCAGAACCGCGATAGACGATCTGCTTGATTTCCTGATGAAGAATGAGATGTTCGAGGGCAGGCTTAAAGACATTCAGTGGAAAGAGTCCTTTAGCAAAGAAATCCCGTTTAACAGAACTAAGGTAAAACTGAAAAAAGAGATCGTTACCATGGGCGTCGATGCCATTGATCCTAACCTGATTGTCGGCACCTATGTGAAACCAGAGGCGTGGAACGACCTCATCTCTGATCCTGATGTCATTCTAGTGGATACTAGAAACGAGTATGAAGTTCAGATCGGCACCTTTAAAAACGCACTCAACCCCCATACCACAAGTTTCCGAGAGTTCCCTGAGTATACCGAAAAGAACCTGAATCCAGCGCTGCATAAAAAAGTTGCGATGTTCTGCACCGGAGGCATCCGTTGTGAGAAAAGCACTGCCTACCTAAAAGAGCAAGGATTCGACGAGGTCTATCACCTCGAGGGCGGTATTCTCAAATACCTCGAAGAAGTCCCCAAAGAAGAATCAATGTGGGAAGGGGAATGTTTTGTCTTTGACAACAGGGTCACCGTAGATCACGACCTGAAGCGCGGTCATTACGATCAATGCCATGCCTGTCGGATGCCGATCACAGAGCAAGACAAACAAAGCAATGCATATCAGCCAGGGGTCAGTTGTCCGCATTGCATCAGTGACCTTACCGAGACACAGAAAGAGAGATTTATCGAAAGAGAACGTCAAGTCCAACTGGCGAAAAAAAAGGGTGAAGTGCACATTGGCGGTGACGCGAAACTTGCGCAGCAGGAAAACAAGGCTGCTAAAGCTGAGTTTAGAGCGCGTCAGCGCCGCCGTTAAAAATCGCCGTTAAAAATCGACGTCAGACACGAGTAAAGACTTTAGCAGGTCAGTCAACCCGACGAATGTCCTTCGCCATCATCAATCCTGATACAGCCTGTATCTGGATCAAGCATCCCAACTATCCCAGTGCATTATGGTCGATGCGGGCGGTCTTGCGGCTTTTTTGAACTCAGTACCTTTGGTATAAGCCACAGGCAGCAGCGCGATTTGCATCACATCATCCGGAATACCCAATAACTCGGCCGCCTGCTTCTCGCAGGCCAGATGTAGTGATGTTAAGCAAGAACCAAGCCCCCTTGAACGAAGTGCGAGTTGGAAACTCCAGACAGCCGGAAAAATCGAACCTAACATGGCAGCTACTGCCATAATTGGGGCGCCTTCAGGCGGTCTTCCCTGCATGCAAGGAATGACATGCAATGGCGCATGCTGCAGGTTCTCCGAGAGGAACACCGCCGAATCAAGGACGCGTCCGGTTTGTTTGTCACCGGATGCTTCTGCATTTTTTGCCTCACCAGAGAGGTAGTCGACCGCAGCTACTCGATACAGATCAGCCAGCTTTGCTCTCTTGTCTGCATCTTCGACAACAATCCAACGCCAACTCTGAGAATTAGTTCCGGTCGGTGCCTGTTGCGAGAGTGAGATGCACTCCTCAACAATCGAACGTGGCACCGGTTTTTCAAAATCGAGACGCTTCCTCACCGCTCTTGTTGTAGAGAGCAGTTCATCCGTCATTGCTAAATCAAAATCCATCTTTACATCCTTTCAGGTAATTTTTCTTAAAATTATCGCTCAGCAGTGAGCAGTTTCGGTAAAAGTCTGAATACCTCAACGCTCGCACCCATTGCGATATGCGTTCCCCGGGTTTCAAAATGCTTTACATCGGGGCTCGTCTCATCAATACAGGCACGCCACGCCACAACACCATCTAACTTGCTGTAAATGCTTCGAATCGGCACCGTTATTGGTTTCCGCTGACGTACATGCAACAGTTGATTCATCTCTTCCGGCGTCAGCCCAATTTGCCGCACCACTGCGGCACCGATGCTCGACGCGCCCACTCCGCCTTTAACCGGAGAACCAATCGTGACAACCCTCTCGATTAATTCAGGATGATCGCGGGCAATCTCTCTGGACAGTATCCCGCCACGACTCCAACCCACGAGGCGAACTTTCTGTCTATATTCATCGTGTAGCTCTCGAACTGCGGCAAGCACGCCGGGTAAATGATCCATCATCCCCCGGACGTTAACCCCCTGTCCCCACCCCTGACTCTTGTAGCCTATGGAATTAAGAAACTGGCGCAGGATGATAGTGGATGAGTCATCAGCCATAAAACCAGGCAACACCAGCACCGGCTCACCCTGCCCCCTCTTTGCCATGAACCTCAGGATAGGTAATTGCAATAGAAGTTGAGTCGCCTCCAGACCCGCGCGCGCTTCCATTAGTCTCAACAACGGCGTTGGGGGCGAAATAGGTTCAGTCATAGGGAGCAGGCCTAACAAGTGACAGGCATTAAGAGGCTAGATTTAACAACGAGGATTGCATAACCTGCACAACCTTGTAAAGATGAAGCCATCATGAAAGCCCAAGAAGCCAGAGAGAAGTTTGAAATTGCCGTTGAACGGCAAGATGAGGAAATACGACTGGACGAATCAGTGTTACTCATCGCCGCCGAAAGCAACAGCGGCATTAAAGTACAAAATTATCTCGACATTCTTGATAGCCTCGCAGAAAAATACCACGCATCAATCAACTGTGAATCCTCGTTGGGCACATCCGCATCTGGCCTGAGTGAGTTTATTCATGGAACCGAGGGCTTTAGTGGTAATGTGACAAACTACTATGCACCTGAAAACAGCTACCTGAACCATGTCATCGACGTCCGCCAAGGTATTCCAATATCACTTGCCCTGATTCATATATGCCTTGGAAAACGTCTCGACATGCCTGTTCGGGGCGTTAACTTTCCAGGTCACTTTCTGGTTCGCTATGGCTTTGAAGAACGCATCATCGTTGACCCTTTCTCAGGCAGAACGCTAAGCGAAGCCGACTGCGCAACCCTGTTGAACCAACTTGCCGGTCCCCGCGCAATCATTCAACCCGATTATTTGGAGACTGCGACCAATCGCAGTATCTTGATCCGGGTACTCGACAATCTGAAACAGATATTTTGGAAAAACAAGGCTTGGGATGAAAGCAAAGCCTGTATCGAGCGACAGCTGTTGTTATTACCAGATCAAAGCGAGTTCAATATTCAACTGGGAGCCATCTACGAAATGAAGGGTCAGATACCGCTCGCCCAGGACACTTACACACGCGTGCTGCAGGAGTGCGAGGACGAGCAACTCACCAAGGTTGCGGGCAAACGTCTGCTCGCAATGGGATCTGCGAACAGAACAATTCACTAGCTCGCATGAAACATGCGATTTCAGGCTGTCAGAAGCGCTAGCGCCTGAGCCGCCCGATTCGTCACACTTTCTTTGTACTTTTCGAGATCCATATCTCGATCTTCGCCCATCGCACCGACGAGGTATCGCTTGTAAACACCCTGTCCTATTGCCGCGAGGCGCCAATGCGAAAATGCCCGGTAGTAGTTGATCTCAGATAGATCACGTCCCGTATTCGTTGCGTAAATATCGCAGAGTTCATCTCGCGATGGATAACCACCAACAGCAGTTGGCGCAGAATCTCCCTCCATTGCATCAACTTCCTCGGGCGACACCCAGTTATTCAGCAAATACCCCACGTCAGCTAACGGATCTCCTAGGGTACAAAGTTCCCAATCGAGCACTGCCTGAATCTCACCACTCTCCACAATCATGTTGCCGAGCCTGTAATCACCGTGCACGATAGTCGCACCAACCTGATCTGGCATTCTTTCCTCAAGTAATTTTGCACTCTCTTCCATCTCTGGTACTGGATGTGTTTTGGTTGCGACCCACTGTTTATTCCAACGCTTCAATTGCCGCGCCAAATATGCTTCTTTTCGACCCAGCTCACCCAGCCCCACATCATCAGGGTTAATCTTATGCAGGTTAGACAGCACGTCCATCACATGTAACCCCAGTGTGCGACGCTCAGTTTCAGCGACTTCCTGCCCTACGACCGAATCATGCAGTACAAGGCCATCAACATGATCCATCACATAGAAAGGTGCGCCGTTTACCTCAATGTCAGTACAAACGCCGATTGTGGTCGGCACCGGTATACCAGAATTTTGCAAAGCCGATACGATCCTGTGCTCCCGGGCAACATCGTGGGCGCTTTCTAACACATGACCAAGCGGCGGGCGGCGCAAAACGAAATCTCTGCCGCTGGCATCGGTGCAGCGGAAAGTTAGATTCGAGTGCCCTCCGGCTATTAGCGAAAATGTTAGAGGTGCTTTCAGTTCAGGTACGGCATTTTCGAACCAAGCCGTTATCTTGTCTGCATCAATTCCTTCAATCATTATTTTATTACCCTGTTCAGTTTTAAATTTTTGATCATCGCCTATCACCCATAATAGGGCTCGTCTATTTAAGCTCAATTTTCAACCGAAGCCGCACCCAGCAATTCGTCTGCACTTGACTGCAGACAAGCAGCAAAGAATTCAGGGTCTGGCACCATGTTTCGGCAAGCATTGACGGAAATGGTGATCTGCCCACAATAACTAAAAACAGGAAACATCAAGCCCATACCATCGTGTAGCGGACCCAGACCATATTGAGTTACCAGCCTTGCTCCCGCAGAGTAGAGCGGGAATTGCGGCCCAGGCACATTACTCACGACACAATTGTAAGGGTGCGTGATCTGCTCGGCCATGCTCACCTCGGAATAGAGTCGTGAAGCAAGCGCGGCGGTTGTCGATGGAATAAACTGTCCGAAATCGGTCATCAGTTTTGCACCCACAGCATTCGTCATCTCCTTCGAGGAAATAGCTGCAATATGAACCGATTCTAGACGCTCAATAGGATCCTCAATATCCGTTCCGAGCGCTACAGTCATGGCTGCCACACTATTCCCTTCCTGACCTGAATCTCCGTTCGATCGCACTGAAATTGGTGCCATGGCGACGAGCGAGTGATCGGGTAACTCTTTTTTCGACAGTAAATACTTTCGCAGCGCACCACCGCATATGGTTAATACAGCATCGTTAATTGTCGCGCCCTCGACTGCCCGTTTTACATTTTTGACCTTCGCCAGCTCAATAGTCCGTCCCTCGATAATACGGTGGCTAGAAATCACGCGGCCAAAACGGGTTTTCGGCACTTGGGTATTTACCGTGAACTTGCGCTGGGCAAGTCCCGCTTGAAAATTGGCCATTGCAGGTATCGCCCGCGCCATCACCTCGGCAAATTTGAGCGGCTGAGTGAAATTGTTAAATTGTGCCCGAGTCACAAGCTCAACAGGATTAGGCTCATCTTCACCTCTCCAAGGCGTCTCAGGCGGCCGCGGCAAGGCACCATAAGGTTCAAGACTATGCAACGCTTCAGTAATGTCCGCACCGGCGACACCGTCGATGCAGGCATGATGAATCTTTGTAACCACAGCATAGGAACCGCTAGGCAAACCTTCAATAGCGTCAAGTCCTTCGATAACCGTAAGTTCCCAGGGAGCCTTGGTCATGTCGAGCGGTCGGGAGTGCAACCTGGCGACTTGAATACACAACTGACGCCAGTCACCAGGTTCTGGCAGCCGTATATGACGGACATGAAATTCAAGATCAAAGTCCTTGTCCTCTACCCAATAGGGGTGATCCAGATTGAAAGGTACTTCTACCAGCTTTCTTCGAAAGGTTTTTGCAAGATGTAACCTGTCTTCTACAAATTGCAGGATATCCTTAAAGCGCTGTTTGCCACCCTCAACCGTAGAAGGGTCATAAATCGCTAGTCCACCAATATGCATTGGGCTGCGAGTGTTTTCTCCATAGATAAATGAGGCATCCTGGGCAGTTAATTGTTCCAAGCGGGGGTCTCCATCGCATTCAGGTTCTTAGAGACGCCAGAATACCTCAGCGAGGGATGATATTGCACCCGTTCACTGGTACCTTAAAGCTCTCCATTTGGAATATTGTTATGAAAATCAGGACTATTCGCTGTCATGAGATCAGCGAGGATATTAATACAGTCACGCTGGACGAAGCCGAACTATCCGCACCCGCTGATGATGAGGTGCAGGTAAAACTGATGGCCTGCGCTGTCAACTTTCCAGACATCCTCATGATACAGGGCAAGTATCAATTCGCGCCTCCCCTGCCCTTTGCCCCTGGCGGAGAAGCTGCTGGGGTTGTAGTTGCTGTTGGCAACGACATTGACGATATCAGCGCTGGAGACCGAGTTGTTTTGGGTATTCGCTACGGCGGTTTTGCGGAAGTGGTCAACGCGCCTCGGGAAACATTACAGAAAATTCCTGACGGACTTTCCTTTGAAAAAGCGGCTTCTTACAAAACAACCTATTTGACCGCGTACGTTGCATTAGCAATAAGAGGAAACTTGCAGCCGGGTGAAACTCTGTTAGTGCATGGCGCCACAGGAGGCGTCGGCATGGCTGCGGTTGACCTTGGTAAACACATGGGCGCAACTGTCATTGCGACAGGGGGAGACGATGTAAAACTGGAGGTCGTGAGGTCAAGAGGTGCAGATCACGTCATCAACTACACGCAGGAAGATGGCAGCCTCGGCGGCTTTCGCGAGAAAGTCAAAGCACTCACCGACGGCAGAGGCGCTGATGTGATTTACGATCCGGTCGGCGGCACCGTGTTTGATGAGTCCATGCGCTGCATTAACTGGGATGGTCGCATACTAACGATAGGATTCACTAGCGGCGTCTGGCCAAAAGCGGCAGTTAACCATATTCTGATAAAGCATATTTCGGTCATTGGCGTGCGCGCTGGTGAAATAGGTAGACGAAATCCCGCGATCGGCGAGCGATGTAGCCGAGCGCTTACCGAGCTTCTTGAAAAAGGCGCGATAGATCCTTACGTCTGTGCGGGCTTTCCACTTGAACGGGCGGTTGAGGCGATGGACATGCTGACCCAGCGCAAGGTTGTCGGTAAGGTAGTTGTGACCATGAATCAGTACACAATATAGGCAAACAATTACATGACTGACATAGATGTATATTTTTCTTTCAGGAGCCCCTATTCATATCTCGCAACACCAGAGATGCTGAAGATTAAAAAAAATTACGATATTAATTTGATCCTGCGACCCATTTTGCCGGTCGCCATTCGCACCCCGGAAACCCTATTTAGCCCGGCAAACGCGCCGCGGGCCAGATACATTCAACTGGATTGGCCAAGGCGGGCACGCTTTCTCGGTATGTCAGACAAATGGCCATCCCCGGATCCCATTGTGCAGAACATGACCACCTTGGAAGTATCTGAAGATCAACCCTACATCTATCGCCTCAGCTATCTCGGTGTCGAAGCACAGCATCGCGGCAAGGGACCGGAGTTTGCCTTTGAAGTCTCTCATCTTCTTTTTGGGGGAACCAAGAACTGGCACGAGGGCGATCATCTCGAGGAAGCAGTCGAACGAGCCGGCCTGAACCTAGGTGAGCTAGAAGCGGCGATCAGTTCTGGAGAACAGATCAGGGAGATTGAGCAGAATCAGAATTTTCTCGACCAAGCCGGACATTGGGGTGTGCCGACCTTTGTCATCAACGGCGAACCCTTCTTTGGGCAGGATCGCATCGAGACCCTTTGCTGGCATATGAACGGACTGGGTCTAAAAAAGAAGGATTAAAGACCCAGAGACGTTGCGATTAAGGCAACAGAGAACTTTCGTAAAGGGCACTCGCAGCATCTCATGGTAAAACTCTGATAGCCAAAGGAGACCAGCACAGATCATGAAAGAATCAGACTTGTACCAGCCATTAAAGACATACCTGGAGGCTCAGGGGTATGAAGTTAAGGGAGAGGTTCAGAATTGTGATGTATTGGCTGTTAGAGGAAACGAGCGCCCGATTGTTGTTGAGCTAAAACTTACTTTAAATCTGCAGGTTATCCTGCAATCCGTCGAGAGGTTGGCACTGACACCCAATGTCTATATTGGCGTGCCCCGAAAGACCAGGATCGTTACTAAAGAACGCAAACGCATTAATAAAATGCTTCGTAGACTAGGCGTCGGTTTGATCCTCATCGACACTGAACACAACACAAACTGTGTAGAGGTTGCGCTCGACCCAACCCCCTACAAACCGAGAGAATCGATGGTGCGCAAACAACGATTGCTCGGAGAGTTTGCCAAACGTGTTGGAGATCCCAACGCAGGTGGAAGCGAAAAACGAAAAGGCATCATGACCGCATATCGCCAACGAGCAATCTTTGTGGCAGAATTTTTACAAACTGCTGGACCAACCAAGGCGTCAGATGTCGCAGAGGCGCTCGATCTGTCGGAAGCCAGAACCATTCTGTATCGAAATCATCATGGTTGGTACGAGAGAGTCGAAAAAGGCGTTTACGAGCTTTCCCCTCGAGGAAAAACCGAGTTGCCACAATGGCAGAAGCACGGAGAAAATAAAGATGGATGACGGGTCGACTAAAGCACAGGCAGAGCTAATGCTCCCGAGCACTGATCTACCCGCTGACATGGCGTTCTTCGAAACACATGGTTTTCGCCTCGATCAAATCTTCCCTGCGGATAATCCTACGGTCGCCAGGCTATCCGGACATGGCCTGCGTCTTTGTATCGACCAAAATACAGTTTGTGAGCCCCCGACCATTCGGCTTGACATTAACCTCGCGCCCGATAGACATCGTCACCACCTCCAAGCGCCCAACGGCACTAGTTTAGTGTTTGGTGAACAACCTGAGACTATGCCTGTCCCGACAAACTACCCGTTTGAAGTGACGCGCCAGGCTAACGCTGATGAGCAAGTAACTGGACGCGCAGGCATGCTCTATCGCGACCTAATACCCAGTAGATTTGGTGGCCAGATGATAGCCTCGCACATCTCAATTCCTGTGGGCGGGCCAGTCAACGACATGGTTCACTTTCATGAAGTTGAGTTTCAGCTGATTTACTGCTACCGGGGTTGGGTCAAGGTTGTATATGAAGACCAAGGGGAGCCCTTAATCCTCAATCCCGGCGACTGCGTGACGCAACCACCGGGTATCAGGCATCGAGTGCTTGAATCTTCAGATAACCTTGAAGTGATAGAAATTGGTGTGCCCGCGATTCATATGACAAATATTGATCACGAACTCGAACTACCCACCAGCGCATTTCTGCCGGAAAGAGTTTTCGGAGGCCAAAGTTTCTGCCATCACGTCGCAGACAGGGCACCATGGCTGATTGATCACGAGGATAAAAACAATACAGGTTTTAAAGCCCGCGAGACGGGAGTTCAGGCCGCGAGTCGGGGCGTCGCAAGTGTGAGGGCTTTGCGACCCGTTGAGCCAAAGACCTCAAACGAACATACAACGGGATTACATAAATGGCGAGAACAACCGGAAGTGCTCGCGTTTTACTTTGTCATGGAAGGTGGATTTAATCTGTTGACGATGGATAAGGACGAACACACCGCAACGCACGAATTGGCCCGTTGCGATAGTGTTACCTTGCCCAGAGGACAGCAATATTGCTTCCGTGATCTTTCCAATGATCTCGTGCTGCTGGAAGTGTTACTGCATGCCTCTACGAATGCTGCTTAACAACACCCGCTTGCTCCAAATTTGATATTTCCTCTTCCGAAAACCCGCCTTCCGCGAGAATATCCCGAGTATGCTCACCAATCTCCGGGCCGTCTTTCGGCGGTTTTTTCCTGAAGCCGCCGACTTCAATAGGATTCCCAATGGTCCACTGGTAATCCGGATTGTCAGATTCAACTTTAACGATGGCTTCGTTCTCTATCAGATGGGCATCTTCAAGCACATCACTAATTGTCTCGACAACGCTAAAAGTTGCATCAACCGCCTCCAGCGCACTAATGACGTCAACTAAGTTCATCTTTGCGAAACCCTCGGCGAAACGCTGGCGTAATTCTTCCCGACATTCCATGATGCCAACCATATCTTGAAATCGCTCATCCTCAAGCCACTCAGGATGTTTTAACGCTTTACACAGCAGCGGCCATTCACGCACCGGGTCGGCACCTACCAGTTGCACGTATCGGCCATCACGCGTGCAATAAGGCATCATAAAATGGCTACGATAACCGTGCTCTTTCATCACGTCCGCTAAGTTGTATCCGGCAATCGCCGCCTGCAGATGCATACCATTGGACCATACGCCGTTGGCCGCCAAAGAGGTTGCAACGTAGCTACCCGCGCCGCTTCTCTCGCGATGAAAAAGCGCCATCATAATGACTGAAAACAACGACATGGCGCTTGCATGATCGCCAACGCCGCCCACCGCGTTAGGCGGTCTTTGCTCTCGTGGCTGCATCAAGTCGAGAATGCCCGAGCGTGACCACCACGCGGCAACATCATAGGCACGCCGACCACTATCAGGTCCTTTCGTGCCATAACCTGTGATGTGGGCAAAAATCAACCTTGGGTTGATCTGCTTTAGCGTCTCGTATTCGAGATTATACTTTGCCAGTTGGCTTGCATTAAAATTCACCAGAATGACATCTGCACCTTCAACCAACTTATGAAGCACCGCCTGACCTTCCTTCCCTCGCAAATCAATCGCAATGTCCCGCTTATTGCGTGAGGTCAACGACCAGTAATAGTTGGTTCGGTAGGCAGCAACCAGAGACCTGTAGTTATCGCCGCTTGGGGGCTCTACCTTGATAACGTCGGCACCAAAGTCTGCCATCACAGTGGCCGCCGCGGGGCCAGCAACATATGAAGCTACGTCCAGTACCTTCACGCCCTCAAGCAAGTATTCCATTTACTTTCTCCAACTATATTTGCATCAAATCACAAGAATCCCTATCTTAGCGCACTTGGATTCACGAACGGTCGATCAGGAAGGATATCCTAAGCGCTGGTGCTTACCATGAGGCACTTATCGCAACCGACATACCATTGGAACACTTACGAGGGACAAGCAGGCATGTACGACGAGTTAAAAGAAATATGGGGCGGCCTGATCGGGCCTGAATCGCCATTTGAGGTTGTTGAAAAAGAAGTCAGGGGGGTTTCAATTCGCACATTCGCCCAAGCACCGCCCAGTTTGCGCGAAGTCTGGCTGGCCTCTGCCGCCTTCGCCGACAGAGACTATCTTGTCTATCAAGACGAACGAAGAACCTACGCCGACTCACACCGGGAAGTCGCCGCCTTGGCAAACTGGATACGCCAGCAAGGTATTGAACCCGGCGACAGGGTCGCTATTGCTATGCGCAACTACCCAGAGTGGATGCTTATCTACTGGGCATGTATGACCCAGGGTATTGGTTGTGTTGGCATGAACGCCTGGTGGGTCGAAGAAGAAATGGCCTATGGACTCACCGACGCTTCTCCTAAAGCACTATTTTGTGATGAAGAGCGGCTTGCACGGTTCAAGAACATAAGCGCTGGCTTCCCAGATATGCAAGTTGTTGGCGTCAGAACCTCTGAGGCTGAAGGTGTCTTGCCCTATGCTGAGGTGATAAAAACTCCAGGGAACCTGCCGGAATGCACAGTTGACCCCGATGCCGACGCGTGTATTTTTTACACGTCCGGCACCACGGGCCGCCCCAAAGGCGCGCAGCTGACACATCTTGGTTGTGTCAGCAACATCATGAACCTCGCATTCTTTGGTAGTGCGATTAGCACCACCATGGCCAGAGTTAATAACACGCCTTTGCCTGCGCCCGAAGACGCACCGGTACTTTCCGGTCTTGTCACCACCCCGCTGTTTCACGTCACCGCCAACAATTGCCTGGCTCAGGGAGCAACTATCTCCGGCGGCAAACTGGTTCATATGTATCGTTGGGATGCAGGAGAGGCCCTCAAGATCATAGAAGCTGAGGGCATCACCAGCCTGACCGGTGTACCCGTCATGTCGAGGGAGCTGATTTCGCATCCCGATTTTGACAAGTACGACACATCGACCCTCGCTTCTCTCGGCGGTGGCGGTGCACAACTGCAACCAGACCTTGTGGGTAAAATCGACGCTAAAGTGAAAACAGCACGACCCGGCACAGGTTATGGCATGACCGAGACCTGCGGCATCATCACTAACATCAGCGGCGATTTTTTTGTCGACAAGCCCGAGAGTTGCGGCCCCGCCGTACCAACCCTGGAAACCAAGTGCGTTGATGCAAATGGTGTCGAAGTTGCTCAGGGTGAGGTTGGAGAACTCTGGGTCAAAGGTGGTCCGGTGATTAAAGGCTACCTCAACCGCCCCGAGGCAACTGCCGAATCGATTACCGACGGCTGGCTGCACACAGGCGACGTTGCACGTATCGATGAAGACGGGTTTATCTTTATCGTCGACCGTGTAAAAGACATGGTGCTTCGCGGCGGTGAAAACATTTACTGCGCTGAAGTCGAATCCGTAGTGTTTAAGTTAGACGGTGTCGCCGAATGCTCTGTGTTTGGCGTAGAAGACGACCGGCTTGGTGAAGAAGTCGGCATTGCTATTTTCCCCGCCGCCGGCACAACACTTACAGCTGACAGCATCAGAGCCCACTGCGGCAATCACATGGCCAAGTTCAAAATACCAAGATACATATGGTTGATGAGCGAGGCATTGCCGAGAAACGCGAGCGGCAAATTTCTGAAGCGCGAACTACGAGAGCTGTTGGATGTGAATGACGCGGCCTAAAGCGCAGCAGATATCAATTCTCTCTCCGGTTGCTTATGGTCTCTGAGTAGCCGGAGAGATCGAAGTCCCAACACACCTTTCGAAAACACAAAGGCATTAGTTGGTAAAGGCGCGTGACTAATTTTCAGAGATCTTATTTCAAGGGATTAGAACGTCCCGAGTAAAAATTGCAGGTGAGGCCGCGCCGCTTCGATTTACCTTCAGCAATTAATCTTAACCCGCAACAAAGTTTCGAAGCTCGAGGAGACACACATGTTTGAATTGATGGACAAAGCACCCGCAGACCCAATCATGGGGATCACTGAGCTTTACAATACAGACACCAATCCAAACAAAATTAACCTGTCGATGGGTGTATTTAAAGATGAGCAAGGCAACACCCCTTTGCTAAGCTGTGTTAAGAAAGCCGAAGCAAAAATCTACGCCACCGAAGACACAAAAGCTTATAGCGCGATAGAAGGGTTTTCATCCTTCAATGATGCCGTCCTGCCGCTCATTTTTGGCGCTGACCACGAGGCAGTCACATCGGGTCGCAGTGCCACCATACATACCCCAGGGGGCTCAGGCGCACTAAGAATTGTAGGGGATTTCTTAACCAAGCTTTCACCCAGCAACACAATCTGGGTTAGCGACCCAACTTGGGTAAATCACATCAATATATTCGAGACAGCGGGTCTTCAAGTTAAGCGCTATCCCTATTTCGACAAAACGACCAACGGTTTGGCCTTCGACACGATGATGTCGGCGCTTAAGGACATCCCCGCAGGTGACACCGTTCTTTTCCATGGTTGCTGTCACAATCCCACAGGGGTAGACCCAAGCAATGACCAATGGCAGCAGATATCAGACCTTGTACACGGCAATGGTTTAATGCCCGTGCTCGACTTCGCCTATCAGGGGTTCGCAGAGGGCATCAGAGAAGACGGCGAGGGCCCGTTAAAACTGGTGCAACCCGGCAAAGAGACGCTCATATGTGGCAGCTTTTCCAAGAACTTTGCGCTCTATAATGAACGCACCGGTAGCCTAACCGCCGTGGCGGCTGATGCAGCGGCGGTAAACATTGCAACCAGTCAGATCAAATCTGTTATACGCGCTATCTACTCTAGCCCACCAGCACATGGTGGTATTATTGTTAGCACCATCCTGAACGACCCTGAGCTGCGCACCCAATGGGAAAGCGAACTCAAGCAAATGCGCGAACGCATCCAAAACATGCGCCAACTACTTGCAGAGACCCTCACAGCAAAAGGTGTACCGGGTGATCATTCTTTCATTACCCGACAACGGGGTATGTTCAGCTTCTCTGGACTGAACCCTACGCAGGTTGAACAACTCAAAAATGATCACTCTATCTATATCGTTGGGAATGGCAGGATTAATGTTGCTGCAATCACTCCGGATAATTGTGATGCATTATGCGAGGCGATTGCGAACGTGAGTTAAGCGAAACCGCCACGAAGAGATCGTTACAAAGACCACCCTCGCCACCACAACTAATCAGATTTGATCAACAAAAACGCCTGCTGCCGACCATCGATATATCCTGTACTCTTACCATCAAAAAAGGCATCTTCTTCAAGCTTGAACTTTACATCCTGTCCGCCCCACTCTGGCACTGAAACCGTTGTGTTTAGCTCAATTGAATAGGCCGTGTTCGCATACATCGGGTAGTCACCCCGGCCGACTGTATCGCCCTGATTATCCCACATGCCAATGATTGGTCCCGCGGCATGACCATGGTATCCAATCGGATGGGTATAAATTGAAGGACGCATGCCCTCATCCAGTGCTTGCAGGCGAGCGGCTTTCAAAATCTGATTGCCGGTTCGTCCCACTTTGAATTTCGATATCAGAATATCCTGAAGCCGATTACTTGTTTTAAGACCTGCCACCAAGCCTGCCGGCGCTTGAGTTTCCCCGGGACGCAACACATAGGCGTGTTGTTGGGTATCGGTATTAAGCCTCAGGTAGATAATCCCGAAATCAACGTGCAACAGATCGCCCGGCAGTATTTTGCCCTTGGTCACATCGCTGCCAGACCTCTGTACACCGACCGATGGATGAAACCAGGTTTGCAAACGTAATTCTTTAATTCTGTCTCTGTACCACCACCGCACGTCGTCGGTCGTTGTGATGCCCGGTGTAACGACTTTATTCGAGAATCCTTCGGCAATGATGTCGTGCGCTATTTTTACAATCGAAGGATATACAGCCATCTCTTCACGGGTTCGGGTTTCGAGCCAACTCACCGCCAGCTTTTCAGCCGGCACCACTCTTTTCTTGAATTTTTCGGGTAAGGCAGATATGAAGCCCGTGTGTTCCCCATGGGTAAGACCATCGGCCAGGGCAAACGTGGCCGAAACGTTAATACCAATGTTTTTTGGGTTTTTCTCAGCGATAAAGTCAGCGAGCGCCCGCCATTGATCTTTCTGTTCGTCAGGGTTCCATACCGCTTTGAAGAAATCGCCAACCCCATATCTGGAAACAGCGTAACCGTTAACGCCATCAGCACCCTCATCAACAAAAACCAGAATCGTCCGCCGACGCGCGGCAAAGGCTGTACCCGGTAACATGGTTTTGACTACCGGGTCTTCGTTGTATTCTCGGGCGACTAATACCCACATGGCAATGCCTTCACGGCGCATGAGTTTGGCCGGCAGTTTTTGCAGACGTGTTGCCAATAACTGATCGATTATTTCCGCGCGCGCCTTCATGGGGAGAATACCGTCCCCTGTCTCGCCGTAAATAGGCATCGAGCGTGTGGATAAAAAGATGACGATAACGACCAGAAACGCTAGCAGTGCTCTTTCGGATGCGATGGTTTTTTGCATTCTCGGTCACCTCAAGCAGTCGCTGATTCAGAATATTCCGGAGACATTAGGCCGGAAAGATCTCGGTTCCAACAAGAAAAATATCATATATCGAAGAGGGAAAAGCCACAATCGGCTTCTTTTTGAAGATCTTTATACAACGAGCCTAGAAGGTGTCACTTGCCCTTCTGGCGCTTTTACTGAATATTTTAAACATACCGGGCGTTAACTATCGCACATGCAGTCAGAGCGTTATATCCAGGCCAATTCACTTTCTTCCCTTCCTTACAGGATTTTTTGGCAAGCCTGTATGCTGTGTTTTGAATGTTTGCATTTTGCCGGGTTTGCCAAAAGTCCGCGCTCGCGTCAACGGAATCAGGTGCATCTTTCCGTTACCTATGAGGTCTTTACGCCCCATTTTTTTTAAGGCTTCACGCAACATCGGCCAGTTATCAGGATCATGGTAGCGAAGAAATGCCTTATACAATCGACGCTGCCGTCCACCCATTGCCGTTGTCACATCTTCTGAATCACTCCTGACACGACGCAATGGGTTTTTACCACTATGGTACATTGCCGTCGCCGTCGCCATGGGTGAGGGGTAAAAATTTTGCACCTGATCAGCTTTGAAACCATTTCTTTTAAGCCATAAAGCCAGGTTCAACATGTCTTCAAGGGAAGTGCCGGGATGTCCTGCGATAAAATAAGGAATCAGATACTGCTTTTTCCCTGCCTCTTTCGAGAAGCGTTCAAACATTTCCTTGAACTCATCGTAGGTGCCCATACCCGGTTTCATCATCTTCGATAAAGGACCTGTTTCCGTATGTTCCGGCGCTATTTTTAGATAACCTCCCACGTGCTCGGTCACCAGCTCCTTTACATATTCTGGTGTTTTAACTGCCAGGTCGTAGCGCAGTCCGGAGGCGATGAGCACCTTTTTGACACCATCAGTTGCCCTTGCCTCGCGGTAAAGGTCAATCAGTGGCGTCTGGTCTGTGTTTAGGTTCTTGCAGATCCCGGGATAAACACAAGACGGGCGTTTACAGCTGGCTTCAATTTCAGCCGACTTACAACCAAGGCGCCACATATTGGCTGTCGGGCCGCCAAGATCTGAAATCACGCCGGTGAACCCGGGTGTTTTATCTCGGATATTTTCGAGTTCAGCAAGTATCGACTCTTTAGAGCGACTCTGAATAATTCGACCTTCATGCTCGGTGATAGAACAAAATGTACAACCACCAAAGCAGCCCCGCATGATATTCACAGAGAATCTGATCATTTCATAAGCAGGAATTTTCTCATCACCATAACTCGGATGAGGCACTCGCTGGTATGGCAGGCCGAACACACTGTCAATTTCATCTGTGGCTAAAGGTATCGGGGGGGGATTTAGCCAAATATACCGATCACCATGCGCTTGGGCTAAAGGTTTTGCGTTATATGGATTAGTCTCCCGATGAAATATTCGGGAGGTATGTGCATACATGACCTTATCGTTTTTAACCGTTTCGTAACTAGGCAACTTGATAAAAGAAGCAGATGAATTGTCTCTCGTCTCATCGGGAACATGAACTTGCTCCAAATCGTAGATTGTTTTTTCGCTGCCATCGCCTTCTGCAACGGCATCGGGCACTTGCTCGTAAGGATTCGCTTCCGCTGTGGTTGTATCAAGCGAAACAACATTTATTTTTCCATTGGTGCCTGCTTTGGGTTCGAATGAGGATTCGTCAACCATCTCAATATCGTTCGGTAATTCGGAGACCACGTAAGCAGTACCACGAATATCACGCAGGTCAGTAATTGATTCACCATCTGCAAGTCTGTGAGACAACTCAACGATGGCGCGCTCTGCATTGCCGTAGAGCAAAATATCAGCCTTTGCATCGAAGATTACAGAACGCCGAACTTTCTCGCTCCAATAGTCGAAATGGGCTATGCGCCTAAGACTGGCTTCGATACTACCAATCACGATAGGCACTCCGGGAAACGCTTCCCGGCAGCGTTGTGAATAAACAATCACTGCTCTATCCGGACGTTTACCGCCAATGTTGCCTGCAGTGTAGGCATCATCATGACGTATTTTTCTGTCCGCGGTGTATCGATTAATCATCGAATCCATGTTGCCCGCGGCGACACCGTAGTAAAGATTAGGTTGCCCCAGTTTTTGGAAGTCTTCAACGCTCGTCCAATCGGGTTGTGCGATGATGCCAACGCGAAACCCCTGAGCCTCAAGCACTCTGCCAACCACGGCCATACCAAAACTGGGATGGTCGACATAAGCATCGCCAGTCACTAGGACTATATCGCAGCTATCCCAACCTAACTGATCCATCTCTTTTCTTGTAGTAGGCAGAAACGGCGCAATACCAAAACACTCAGCCCAGTAAGGTCTGTACTCAAACAGATGCTTATGCTGTGAAAAGCTGGCCTGTGTAACGCGGGCTGAAGATGATTTTGACATCAGGATTATCGTCTGAGAATAATGGTGAGTAGATGAATATAATGTACAGCGCGATATCTTACCCGAATTGCTGCTGCTATTTGAGTGAATTTGTGACCGTATACCGAGGACTTTTTATCTTTTTCCGTCACTATTCTGGCAGAATTGGTAAAGACAATAATTATCCTTGGTGGTATCCTTTTACGCTAATTGTCGGGCGCAGAACACCCGTCAAAGCCCCTGTCTGTAACGCGCAAACAAGGACAGCAATATATTCCTTATTTTCATTTGCTTGTCGTCAACAGGTTAGCCAATATTACACCCGATTATCTTGGAAGCACCCTAACTCAGGACTACATTTCCAGACAAAACATGATAGATAGAAGATGGCAGACTCCCACTAATGGCAGATGCCGTGAAGGTTTATATTTATGATAAAAAACAACAAGTTAGCGTCTTGGCTCGATGATATGCAAGCCTTATGCAAGCCAGATCAAATGGTAATCTGTGACGGCAGCACGGAGGAATACGACGAGATGTGGCGATTGCTTGTCGACGCTGGCGCAGCGACACCACTGAACGAAGATATTAGACCAAACTCTTACCTTGTTCGCTCTGATCCCGCCGACGTCGCACGCGTCGAGAGCAGAACCTTTATTTGCTCTGAAGAAGAGGTAGATGCAGGGCCTAATAACAACTGGAAAGCGCCCGCGGAAATGCGCGCTACACTGAACGGCTTGTTTGACGGTTGTATGCGTGGCCGCACCATGTATGTTATCCCTTTCAGCATGGGCCCCGTTGGTTCGCCGATCGCACATATTGGCGTTGAGATATCCGATTCGCCTTACGTCGTGACCAACATGCACATCATGACCCGGGTCGGTGCAGCCGTACTCGATCAGCTAGGAGAGGATGGCGACTTTGTACCTTGCGTTCATTCCGTCGGGCAACCGCTGGTTGATGGCAAAGCCGACGTGACCTGGCCATGCAACCCAGACAATTTGTATATTGCCCATTACCCGAATACTCGGGAAATTTGGTCTTTCGGTTCTGGATATGGAGGTAACGCACTGCTCGGCAAGAAGTGTTTTGCACTTCGAATCGCCTCAGCGATGGCTCGCGATGAAGGGTGGCTTGCAGAACATATGCTGATCCTAAAGCTGACAAACCCTGAGGGTGCGTCACGCTATATTGCCGGTGCTTTCCCGAGCGCTTGTGGCAAAACGAATCTGGCAATGCTCATGCCGACGATCCCGGGCTGGACAGTCGAGACCGTGGGCGACGATATTTGCTGGATGAAGTTTGGTGATGACGGGCAGCTTTATGCCATTAATCCAGAAGCTGGATTCTTCGGTGTCGCGCCTGGCACAGGCATGGACTCGAATGAGAACGCCATGCTCAGCCTGACCGAGAACTGCATATTCACAAACGTTGCGCTCACCGAAAACGGCGACGTGTGGTGGGAAGGCATGACCGATGAAGCGCCTGCTAACCTGACTGACTGGAAGGGAAATCCATGGACACCGGATTCCGCAGAACCCGCGGCCCACCCAAATGCCCGTTTCACGGTATCCGCGGCACAATGTCCAGTGATCGCTGATGAATGGGAAGACCTAAAAGGTGTGCCCATTAGCGCAATTCTATTTGGCGGTAGACGAGCCACGGTGGTACCGCTGGTGAATGAAGCCCGAGACTGGACACAAGGAACATTCTTCGGCGCCATCGTTTCATCTGAGAAGACTGCTGCTGCAGCCGGTAAAATTGGAGAACTTCGTCGTGACCCCATGGCCATGCTGCCATTCTGCGGCTACAACATGGCTGATTACTGGAGCCATTGGCTGAAGACTGGCGAGCAAGCTGGTGCAAAGTTACCCAACATCTACTACGTGAACTGGTTCAGAAAAGACGACAATGGAAAGTTCATGTGGCCCGGCTTCGGAGAAAATAGCCGCGTGCTCAAGTGGGTATTCGAGCGCTGCAATGGCACCGCTGACGCAATCGAAACGCCGATTGGCAATTTACCTACTCTTGACGCGATGGACTTCAGTGGTCTGGATCTTAGCGAGGAAGCGATCGCTGAATTGTTACGAGTAGAAGTTGACGGTTGGTTGGCTGAAATTCCGTTGATCAGCGATTACTTTGATGAGTATGCTGACAGGGTGCCTCCGGCTTTCCGCCAGGAACTCGAAAGTCTTAAAGCTCGTTTGGAAGCTTCACAGCAAAACGTAGCATAGCTCTGACTTGCAGGTTTATTGCGCACCGACAAAAAGGCTGTTCATCGAGCAGCCTTTTTAGTCATCAAATAAATCATCTAAGGCACTGCGTTTCGGTACATTATTCTCAGGCCAATCATCCGCTGGTTCTACCTCCGTATCTCCACCTGACAGTGCGTCACCAGACAGTGCGTCACCAAACGGTGCGTCACCAAACAGTGCGTCAAGCCTAGACTTAGCAGCACCACTCGCCTGTGTAATGTTAGGGTTAAAGGCGTTTCGATCTGGCCGGAAGAACTCGCAAAAATTTGCGTTCTCCTTGATGACCGGAGGGTCGGCACGGTCCTCGGCACATTTTGTATGGTCGAGGTCTCTGTAATGCTGACACATACGACAACAGCGCAGCACCTCAAAACAGCTGGCACAGTGCGCATGCCGACTAATTGGTAAAGGCACATCAGCCAGGGCTTTGCCGCAATTCCAACAGTTCAGAGGGTTTGATGGCTTCATAGGCACCTTCGCAGACAAGGGTTAACACGAACAATGTTAATCTCGTTATGACCGACTATGCAATTATAAGCGGATTCCTCAACCCAGTATTTATTGGATGTACAGAACCTTCTTGTGAATAGTAAGCTGCACCATACAAAATAAGTAAGGCAACAGTCATTTTGGTTGATATATGACGATTGAACAAATCTGGGTTGATGCGGACGCTTGTCCAAAGGTGATCAAGGAGATTCTGTTTCGGGCGGCAAACCGAAAATCGCTGCCCACTACTCTGGTCGCCAATCAACTGATTCCAGTACCGAAATCTCCTTTTATTAAAGCGATACAAGTACCTTCGGGATTCGATGTTGCAGATAACTTTATTGTTCAGCGGGCGAATATCGGAGATTTAGTCATCACTGCAGACATACCTCTTGCAGATGAGGTCTTAACACTTGGCTGCCTTGCCCTGAATCCAAGAGGTGAGTTGTACAGCAAGGAAAACATCAAACAGCGCCTGAATATGCGCGACTTCATGGATACATTAAGAGGCAGCGGCATCAATACTGGTGGCCCCCCCGCACTGTCACAGGCGGACAGGCAAGCCTTTGCGAATCAGCTAGATAAGCTCATTTCACAATAATTAGGCAACGCAACAGGAAGACGCAGCTGCATGGCTTAAGACCTCTTGAGACGAATTAGCTCACCGAGCGAATTTAATCTTGGTCAGAAACATCTGTTTTACTGCGTTTTTTTGCACAGAAGCGTCAATTTAAGCCGATGTTTGACCGACAAGCTTCGAGTCAGTGCCGTTTAATAATGGCCTGCGGTATACGTTACTCGCACAAAAAAGGGCCGACCCTGCCATTGACCGAGGCGACCCTTGTTTACCGACAGTTTATTCTAGTTAGTACTAGTCTGCCATTCGCTCTATGATTGTACCGGTACCAAGACCACCGCCACAGCACATCGCGATCAGCGCATAACGTCCACCGGTTCTTTCCAGTTCATGCAATGCAGTGGTGATTAGCCGGGCGCCGGTACTACCCGTAGGGTGACCGAGGGCTATCGCTCCGCCATTTACATTCACTTTCGAATGATCGACACCCAAGTCTTTTTCCCACCCCAGAACCACCGAGGCAAAAGCTTCGTTTACCTCAAAGATATCGATATCCTCAAGTTTTAGGCCGGCTTTATCGAGCACTTTGCGAGTTGCAGGGATTGGACCTTTCAGCATCGTCACAGGGTCAACGCCGACAAGGGTGTGGGCGACAATTTTTGCGCGCGGGGTCAGATTCATTTCCTTAACCGCTTTTTCAGAAGCCATAATGACAGCAGCAGCACCGTCCGAGATCTGGGAACTGCTGCCAGCGGTATGGATTTCCTGACCCGGCACAGCGGCCAGTGTCTTCAAAGAATCGATATCTGTTGCTCTCAACCCTTCGTCTTTGGCAACCACTTTTGTTTCACCAGTCGGTTTGAAATCTTCTCCGAGAATCGGCGCCTCAACAGGTACCACTTCCCGATCGAATCGTCCCTCATCCCAGGCTGCGATGGCTTTTTGCTGGCTTTCAAGACCAAATTGATCGGTATCAGCACGGGTAATCTGGTATTCCTCGGCAATCATTGCTGCGCCCATAAACTGACTGGTAGGCTGGTAGTAGTCAGCATATTTTTCACCCATTGGAGAACCATCTTTCATCGCAGAACCCAGAGGTACGCGACTCATCATCTCGACGCCACAGGCCATCACAACATCTTCAATACCAGCACCGATCATCGAAGCACCCATCGAGGTTGCTTGTTGGCTTGAACCACACTGTGAATCAATCGTGGTAGCAGCAACTTCAAGCGGAAGTCCCTGCGAGAGCCACGCAATACGAGCAATGTTAAATGTCTGCTCTCCAACCTGCGAGACACATCCACCAACAACTTGGCCAATATTTTCAGGCGCGACACCACTACGCTCAAGTGCTGCGTGCTGAATAGCCCCCAGCAAATCTGCTGGTTTCATTCCCGCAAGCCCCTTGCCCCTTTTTCCGTTAGGACTCCGGCAGGCTTCCACAATATATACGTCTGACATTTCAACTCCTCAAATTAGATTAAATTTTTTGCGTGATCCACTGTTACCACAGGCAGAGCTTTTTGCATTTCGCTTTGCGCCCGGTTTGCGTCCACACCATGAATTTATGGAAGCTAAAGAATATGCGCCGGAGGTGATAAAAGCCAGTATTAGTCGTGAAGCCCTCTGGACTTTGGCAGCGACCAGCCCCAGATCACTGCGGCAGATCGAAGCATCATCGCAGCACCGATACCAAGCCAAAGAGCAATACTCTCCGAAATTCCAATGCCCATAGCACTGACGAACAGAACAGAACCCAGGAACGCCGCAGTCGCATAAATTTCGCCATGAAAAATGAGCGGTACTTCATTGCAGACGATGTCACGCAAAACGCCGCCGAATACAGCTGAAATCACACCCATCATCACAGAAATGAGAGGGTCTCCGGTTATCTCCAACCCTTTACTGGCTCCGAGCACGCAAAAAACTGACAACCCTATTGCATCAAACCAAACAATCCATTGTTTGCGACGATCAATAAAACCGGAAAACCCGAAAGTCATCACCGAAGCTGCCAATGTGATCCAGACATAAATTGATGACTGAATCCAGAACACGGGCACGCTGACCAACATGTCTCGCAGCGTTCCGCCCCCTACAGCTGTAATAAATCCGACGACAACAAAACCAAAAATATCGAGTCGTTTCCGAGCAGCCACAAGCGCGCCACTGGAAGCAAAGACAAACACACCAGCAAGATCGAGCCATTGAATAACACTCAAATCTACCATGGTTCTGAACTCCTCCATATTTACTGACTGCACACTTGGCTGTTCACTTTCAAACAGGGGCTAACAGGAAATGGCCATGACCCAGCGCAATTAATTTCGATGGGTCATCCTGCCATAACTCAGCTCGCACATTGGCAACCCTTCGACCCTGACGCGTAACAATTGCACGACCATAGGTTTCCAGCGGTCTGCCTGAGCGTAAATAGTCAATCGCAAAATCGACAGTTTTCGGCAGTTTCTCGCAGGAGGTATCCAGCAGTAACTGCAACACTGACGTCAACTCTAACAGGGCACCTATGGCACCACCGTGAATCGCGGGAAGGTTAGTATTACCAACAAGGGAGTCTTTAAAAGGCATAACCGTAATCATTTCATCACTTTTTCGGTCTACCCGAACACCGAGGAAACGCGCATAAGGTATGTGTTCCGCCAGCGCCTGCATGTCATCGGATCTCCCCTCCTCTCTCAATTGTTGCAGTATTTTCATAAACTGCTCCGGATTTCTTGTTCTCTCGGTGTATTCGGTGTGCCTAGCATGAAAGTTGCCATCGAGGTGGCTATGGGGTCGTTCACATCTTTCTGATATGCCACGCCTCTGACAAAAGCGATGTTATGGGTCAGTTTGAAACACTCGGAACGCACTAAAACGTCTAAGTGTGGTATCGCCGGTTCCATGTAGTCGATCCTCAAATCCAGCGTTGCCATGCTCGACTCGCTATCCCAGTCTGGATGATTTCGAACCGCCCAGCCACACGCATTATCTAAAATGGCAGTGATTGCACCACCGTGAATTACACCGGTATCCGGATCACCAATTAGATGTTCTGCATAAGGCATTTTAAACAAACATGCAGGGCCGTCAGTACCTGTTAGCACAAATCCTATTGCTGCCGCGTGGGGCGACTGGTCCTGCAATTTTTCCAAATCGTTCATAACATCGTCTCTAACATTCTGATCAAAATCTCGTAAAAAAGTACCTGACAAAAAAACGCAAGCCGCTAGTAACCAATCAAGGGGTCTATCACGTCAACAAGCTCGTCACCGAAGTTGTAGCGGACGAGGTTGTTCAAAAACTTCTCAGCTATTATCTGAGGATAACTCACTGCTGCGATATGGGGTGTTAGTATCACGCCGGGTGTTCCCCACAAGGGGCTATCGGCTGGCAAAGGCTCCGTGTCAAAAACATCAAGGACAGCCAACGACAGCTGACCAGCCTCTAGTGCATCGATGACGGCAGCGGTATCTAGCGTACTGCCACGCCCAACATTGATCAGCGTGGCCCCGGGTTTCACTGCAGCAAGTGCCGACTTTCCAATGAGTCGTGAAGATGCAGGCGTTTCCGGCACTGACAATAAAATAAAGTCGGCGGTTTGCATGGCTTGATCAAGCTTGTCTGTCGAATACATGCGATCAAAACCATCGAGGCTTACACCGCTTCTTGATACTCCTACAGTCTTCATGCCGAATGCGCGTGCGACGTTTGCTACGTGAGCACCAATCGAGCCCGTACCAATAAAAACAAACTCTTTTCCCTGCAATGTATCAGGTTCAACACTATCCCATTTGTTTTCCGCCTGAGCGTCAGATAATCGTTTTGTACCCCGAACCTTTGGCAATAGGTAAGCGAATACATATTCTGCTATTAATGGTCCAAACACGCCTTTAACACCAGTTAGTATGGTGTCGGCTTGTTTGAGCAGGGGAATCAGTTTTGCATTTCCCGCCCAGGTTGACTGAATCCATTTCGCACTATGCCCGGCATGCAGAAATTCCTCCGCAAGTGGAGCACTGGCCAGTAGAATATTGCATTCGGTCGGGCACTCCTCGACACGTGTGTGGCCTTCAAACACCTCCTGACAACCCGATTTTCTCAAAATGTGCAGGTACTCAGCTGCTGATTCATCAAGAATAATGTTGGGCAAGGTATTTTCGATACTCACAGCAGCCACTGCCCCCTAGCGACGAGGTTTACCCTACCTCCGACATTGATATCAAACTTGCCTTCCCTATCTTTACTGGCGCGGAGATAAAGCTGCGAAGGTCTCTGTACTTCGTAACCCTGACCAACTCTGACATCAATCTCAGATGATCCAAAGTATCTGTGCTCAGCCAGATATGCGGCAAGACAACCATTCGCGCTTCCGGTTGCAGGGTCCTCGATGATACCGAACTCTGCCGCGAACATTCTTGCAGACATTTGTTGATCATCATCGTACCCGCCTTCAGCAAAGAGGAACACCGAGGGCGCTAAATCATTGACGTCAACCGAAACACGTTTTAGCGCTTCGATCGACACAAGCGGGATCATCAAGAACCTCAGACCCGTTGAAACATACTGGCAGGGATAACCCGTATTCACGTCTTTTATGTCAATACCAAGCTGCTCGGCAACAAACTCATGTTCGAGTTGCTCGCCAAATACCGGTTGATGCTGTTGCATCCACAACACATGGTCGCGACCGAAGGTGACTGGAATCTTCCCTGCCGCCAGGTTCAGTTTGACGACCTGCGCGTCAGAATACTTAAGTACTTGCCGAAGCAGGTATGCTGTTCCCAGCGTTGGGTGACCTGCGAAAGGAATTTCTGCCGCAGGTGTAAAAATGCGAACATTGAAACCCTCCTCCGAATTTCCACCACAAATAAAAGTCGTTTCAGCAAAGTTAAAGGCGAGAGCAATACGCTGCATTTCCGCGGAACTCAAGTCCGAGGCATCAATTATCGTCGCAAGCCTGTTGCCCGCGTAGGGTCCCTCAGCGAACACATCTGTTAGATAGTATTCCTTCCCTGCCATATCTACTCCCCATGGGATATCGAAAAAACATCCCGGTGTACGTAATTCAGCTAATGTGACCGGATCAACACCAAGGTCACGACTTATCTCAGATCATTCAATTGTACAGAGGCAGCGCCCAAAATACCGAACCATGTGATTCATCACGGTCGGCCCATCAAGAGAATCCCGGCGACGCTTCACTAATTAGTTCAGCCTAAGCGGCTTTCTCCCATACCACTTTTCTTAACTATCAGGTCAACAAAGCGATAGCGCCTATAGCACCTGTAGCTCTTGGTGCTAGTCTGTTTCTCGGTTCTGGGAAGTCTCAATAGAAAAAGAAGACTGGCTGACTACAATTTTTAACTCGGTGAAGAACGGCGGAAGGGAGAATGTTCATCAAGGTACTCAATCTCTTCATCAATATATCGGTTTTCCTGATCGAGGAAATGAGAAATAGCTTCTCTGAACGAAGCATTCACGATCCAGTGGGCGCTGTATGTATGCGTTGGCAAGTAACCCCGTGCAAGTTTATGTTGCCCCTGTGCGCCTGCCTCTACGCGATTTAAGCCCTTTTCGATAGCAAACTCAATCGCCTGGTAGTAACACACTTCGAAATGTAAAAAAGGATGGTCTTCGATGCATCCCCAGTTTCGACCAAACAGGCATTCACCACCAATAAAATTGATTGCACCTGCGACATAGCGCCCTTCTCGATGGCACATGATAAGCAGAATATTATCAGCCATGGTCTCGCCAATGAGCGAGAAAAACTCCCTGGTTAGATATGGCGTGCCCCACTTTCGACCACCGGTATCAACGTAAAATCTGTAGAAAGCATCCCAGTGGTGCTCCTTGATATTCGAACCAGTTAATCTCTCAATTTCGACGCCACCCGCAAGCGCAGCCTTTCGTTCTCGTTTTATGTTTTTTCTTTTCTTCGACGAAAGCGCCGCAAGAAAATCATCAAAACTCGAGAACTGCTGGTTCTGCCAATGAAATTGCTGGTGCGTTCTTTGCAGAAAACCCAGTGATCCCATCTTTTCCCACTGCGCTTTTTCGGCGTAAGTGATGTGCACCGACGAAACACCAACTTTTTCAGCGACTTGGGTCACACCACCCAGCAGATATTCCTGAATCGACTCAGCACCCGCCGAGTCGGAGACTAACAGTCTTCGACCAGTTGCTGGTGTAAAAGGCACAGCAATTTGTAATTTGGGATAATATTTGCCACCGGCACGCTCAAATGCATCAGCCCAGGAGTAGTCAAAAACATACTCCCCCTGTGAGTGGCTTTTCAAATACATGGGAACAACACCCGCAGCTTTACCAACATCATCTTCAAGTAGGAGATGGTAAGGGGCCCAGCCTGTTTCTGCTACGGCAGATCGGCTCTTTTCGATAGCATGCAAGAACGAGTACGAAATAAAAGGATCGAATTGAACCTGTTCAGGCAGGTAGTGAGACGATGCGGGATTCGCACATGCATCCCATGCTTCCTGTCCAATTTCTGCAATGTCATTACAGGCAGTTAAGGTGTAACTCATATAAATATTACAATTGAAGGGGTGTTAGCCAGTATCGCCGAAGAACTCCAGCGCTACTGGCCACAATTTCTAACTATAATCTACAGCATTTCGCTGGCGACAAGTTCCAGCGCTTCTCGCTGACCAGCACCTATCAACATGTTACCAACGTGGCCCTTCTCTCCCGCCGATTTCCAAGCCTGCAGTCGTTCGACAATTTTCTCTTTTGGACCAACAAGATGTGTGGCGTCTACCAATTCGTCTGGTACAGCCGCTGCCGCTTCATCTTTCTTGCCCGCGAGAAATAGATCCTGAATCTTGATGGCAGCATCTTCAAAGCCTAGCGCCTTAGCGTAGTCGTTGTAAAAGTTCTTATCTCTGGCCCCCATGCCCCCAATGTAAAGCGCCATATTCGCCTTCACAGGTGCTCTACAAAAATCCACATCGTCACCTAAAATACAGGTCACAAATGGCGCGATGTCAAAGTCCATCAGTGTCTTGTCAGCTTTTTTCAAACCCTTGCTGATACTTGGCTCGAAAACATCGTATCTATCCGGGTTCATCCATACAGGGAAAACACCATCAGCAAGCTCTGCGCTAGTGGCAAGTCCCGTATTAGTAATCGATGCGGTATAAATGGGAATGCTAGTGTCAGCCTGCAGGATACTCTTGAGCGGCTTTCCTAATCCTGTACCGTCTTCACCATCATACGGCAAATTATAATGATAACCCTCGTACTCTGCCTTACCTTCCCTCGCCATGATCATGCGCAGAATCTCGATATATTCACGAGTTCTGGTAATTGGTCTGCCATAAGCAACCCCGTGCCAACCCTCGACAACCTGCGGTCCAGAGGCACCAAGACCAACAATAAATCTACCGTTGGAAAGTTGATTCAAAGTCATTGCAGTCATTGCCGTACACGCGGGTGTTCTCGCAGGCATTTGCATAATTGCAGTACCTACTTTCATCTTCTTAGTGTTAGCAAGAATCCAGGCGGCAGGTGTTACAGCGTCTGAACCATAGGCTTCTGCGGTCCAAACGGACTCATAGCCCATATCTTCCGCCGCCTGTATTTTCTCTATGCCAAGGTCCATATTGCGGCCGGAGTAGCCGCTGAGTATTCCTAGTTTCATTTTTTTATCCTCTGTTTTTCGAATTCATTGTGTGCCGGTTCTCTTGTTGATAAAACCAACAGCCTGATATTGTTTAGACGTCTCAAAAGCTGAAATTCTTCGCGGTAAATGCATCATAGGTAGTCTGGGCATCTTTTGGGGAAACGCAGGAAATTATATGGGTGGTAATACCCATCTCACCATATTCCCTGATGCGGTCGTGGCACTCACCCATAGAACCCAGAATAGCAATATCATCAACTAATTTATCATCAAGTGCGCCAGTCGTTCGATCACGATCTTTTGCCGCCCATCCCTCAGCTATTTCTTTGGCTACATCTTCATATCCAGACCAGGCCAAAAACGCGTTGTATACTGGCGTTGCGTAATAGGGTGCAAATCCACGGCGGATGAAATTTCTGGCATTTTCCTTGTCGTCGCTAACGACAACCTGATGTCGACAAACAACTTCAACATCCTCCAATTTCTTACCCGCTCGCTCAGCACCAATTTTTATGTGTTCCATCATTCTTGGCAGCGAATCTTTCGGGAACAAATTCAAAATAACCCCGTCGCTAAATTCAGCAGCAGTTTCAAGCATCTTGCTACGCAAAGCCGCCATGTACACCGGTTGCGCTCCCTCGTCTAAAGGGAGCTGCCGGTAACCTTTACTCTTTACTGTCGTGCCATCAAAGTCACTCTTCTCACCTTTCAACATGCTTTTAATCAACAGGGTTGTTTCTTTAACCCTAGAAAGAGGTTTCTCAAATTGCAGTCCGTGCCAGTTTTCCATCATTGTTTGACTGGACGAACCTAGACCAAGTATAAATCGTCCGTTAGACAACTGGTGTAGCACGTGCGCAGTTGACGCCAACACCGCTGGCGTTCTTGAGAACACAGGAATGATAGCCGTACCTATTCGGCAACGATTGGTGTTGAGCGCAACAGCTGCTGCGGTCGTTAGCGCGTCGACACCTGAGCTGTCTGCAAACCACAGGTCGTCATAGCCTTCGGCCTCGGCCCATTTCGCTAACTCTATCGTTTGATTAACCCCTCTTGGGTCCGGCAGCGTTAACGCTGTTCTTTGTGGCACTGGCATGATTTCAATCCTTGTTGATTTTTGCTAACGATCTAGCACTAGTTTGTTGGGTTTGTTGTGTGAGCTTGTTGTCACTATTTAAAATCTTATTTTCACTAAATAATATCGGCACTGGAGAGTTTGTCCTCACCCTGGTCATCATTGGACGAATTCGATAACTTGCCATTCGACTCAAGGCCCGGTCGATATAGATCTTTCTTTTTACCTCCGGACTTCTTTCGATCATATTTTTTCGCCGATGTGTATTCAGGCTCGAGTAAAGTCTTCGCGCCTCGACCGCGCTGCTTCTGTAGTTCGCTTACTTCGCCATAATCTGTCGTCCGCTGGCGAGGAGTACGTCCAGCAGCAATAATCATCCTTTCCATTTCCTCCGGACTTGTTTCCTGACCGTGACTGGCCCCGGCTGCACGGGTGATAGTCTCGTTCATCAGTGTTCCGCCAATATCGTTCACCCCTGCATTCAAACAAGCCGTCACACCGGCATGACCAAGCTTTGTCCAAGAGGCCTGAATGTTTCGGAACACAGGATTTAGCACCAGACGGGAAACCGCATGAATGAGCAGAGCCTCTCTAAAAGTAGGTCCCTGCCTCGCATTACCTTTCAGATAAATTGGCGCTTCCATATGAATAAAGGGAAGAATAACAAATTCAGTAAATCCGTTAGTCTTTTCCTGCAATCGACGCACCTTCAATAGATGGCGGGCAACGTGCTCGTATTTTTCGATATGCCCGTACATGATGGTTGCTGTAGTATTAAACCCCTGACCGTGGGCAGCTTCCATAACTTCAAGCCATTGCGCAGAATTTAGCTTGTCAGGGCAAAGTGTCGCGCGCACTTCATCATCCAATATTTCCGCTGCGGTACCCGGCAGCGTGCCAAGACCTGCTTCTTTTAGTTGGCCCAGGTATTCGGACAAACCCAGTCCCAGAGTATGTGCTCCTTGCCAGACCTCTAATGGAGAGAAAGCATGAATATGCATCTCCGGAATCACCTGTTTGATGCTGTGGCAAATATCAATATAGGTGTTGCCATCGTACTCGGGATGTATTCCACCCTGTAAACAAACTTCCGTCGCTCCTCGTTCAAAAGCTTCCTTGGTACGACGCATGATTTCTTCAGGGTCAAGATCGTAGGGTCGCCCCCTCAAGTTTTCACTCATCTTACCTTTTGAAAACGCGCAGAACTGGCACTTGAAATAACATACATTGGTATAGTTGATATTTCTGTTTACACAGAACGTGACCTCATCACCCGCCAGCTTCTTTCGGACATCGTCTGCCGCCTGACAAACATAAGATAAATCATCTCCCCGGGCTTTAAACAGGCGAACAATTTCGTGCTCAGCCAACTCGGTACCAGATTTAGCTTTTTCCAAAATCTCACCAAGATCAACACTGACTCTCCGCTGGGGTATTTTAGTCACTCTCGCAAGATCAGCTTCGGGTGGATCACCGACTGCACCTGCGGACCATGTTTCAGACGTGAATGTGTCAGCACGAGCGAAGCCTTCGCCGTCAATTGCCCTGCGTATCAAAGGTTGCATGTCGGGGTCGAGCCAGGTCTCGGCGTCAACTGCATAGTCAGGATAAATCGCCAGACGCTCGATAAGAAGTTTTCCAGCATTAGCTGTTTCGGCCGCGAGATTAGCTAGATGGGGCCAAGGTGCTTCAGGATTCACAAAATCTGGAGTGACGGGTGAAACACCACCCCAGTCGTTAATACCGGCATCAACAATCTGCGGGAGAACTCCTGGGCTTAAATTTGGGGGCGCTTGAATGTTCATTTTAGGCCCGAAGATAATTCGAGCTAATGCCAGCGTCCATAGCAATTCATTAAGGTCAGGTTCTGGAGCATTCGCCATTAGAGTTTCAGGTTTAGCCCTGAAATTCTGAACAATGATTTCCTGTATATGACCGTTATCAACATTCGCCGCACGCAAGGTTAGCAACGATTCGATTCGTTCTCGTCTCGTTTCACCGATGCCAATCAATATACCGGAGGTAAACGGGATTTTAGCTTCCCCCGCTAAACGAATAGTTTCGAGCCTTAACGCGGGGTCCTTGTCAGGCGAGCCGTAGTGAGGCATGCCTTTCTCTAACAACCTCGGAGAGGCACTTTCGAGCATGATACCCATTGAAACAGAGACCTTTCGAAGCGTCGCCAGTTCCGTCGCATCCATAAGGCCAGGATTTAGGTGAGGCTGCATCCCTGTCTCTGCAAACACCAACTCTGCCATATCGTGCAAATAAGAAAGCGTCGAATCCTGCTTCAACTCCTTTAATCCTTCACGCGCTGCTTTGTAACGCATTTCAGGCCTGTCCCCCAGTGTAAAGAGGGCTTCTTTGCAGCCGGCTCTGGCGCCATCACTGGCGATCTTTAGCACTTCTTCCGGGGTGAGGTAAGGTGCTTTGACTTTTCTCGGCACCTGCGCAAACGTGCAATAATGACAAACATCGCGGCAGAGGTGCGTCAAGGGGATGAAGACCTTGCGTGAATAGGACACAACGTTTTGATGCCCATGATCTCTTATTCGCGCTGCGACATTCATCAACGCTTCAGTATCGTTGGTGTCTGATAGCGCGAGTATTTCAGAATCTGAAAGCGGCTCGAGCAATGCTGCATCGAGCAATTCAGTGATCAAATGTTCATTACTGGCAGTCATAACTTATGTCCGATGGTTTCCATTACCTGATTTGACCCTGGGTTAGTTTGCTGTTTGACGGATTGTTCTTGTCTGTCAGCAATCCAGATCGAACCAGGAATTTAAAAGTATGTGTTTGAGCATCTTGCTGGGACAAGATTTCGCTTAATTGAGCAAGATCATCTGGCGTGTCAACATCAAGTCCTATTCCCGGCAGCCTTGCGATAGATGTTTCAATGCCTTTCGATTCTGATTCTCGTAAATGTTTTCTGAAGCTATCGATTCCAAACCTGAACTCGATACAATTTGGCGGCGAACAGGCAACACAATTCGATCCACCCAGATCTTCCGCCGGAACGATGAGAAACTCAGGATTATCAAGCATACCAAAACCATCCAGAACAACTTCAAGCTCATCAACAGATACCAATGGTACATCTCCCGGCAGAAAGACCATACTACCTACCCCTTCTGCTGTGAGTAATTCCGCTGCGTGAGTGACTGCAGCAATCAGACCAGGGGCATCAGACTCTGGTATCACCCGCGCAGAATAAGCACCTGCAATCGCAGCAACTGACTTATCATTGGTCACCACCACCACGTCGTCAACGCGATCGCAACTTGTCACCGCTTCGAGCACATCCTCAAACATGACCTGACACAAAGCCTGGCGCTGCTCAGGAGACAGATAATCTGCCAGGCGCTTTTTAGCGTCATTAAGCTGCTTGATAGGGATAACTGCGGTCGTATTCATTTCAGGATTAGTTGCCAAGCCGTCTGTGATTGATCGTTCAGGAAGCCAGTTCGTCGGCAAATTCGAGTACTGCTTCAGCCAACGAAATTCGATCCTCTAACGTTACCATGACAGATTTGGTCACGATAGTGGGTATTCCCAATCCTTGTATCTCTTCCTTGAGGTCCGCGTCCGCTTCGTCTATCACAAATCCATCGATTCGACCCTGATAATGTTCAGCCACTGCCAACGCGCTAGCGGGCATACCAAGTTCCGCCATCATCTTCGCAGCGGGTCCCTTGATAGCCTGCCCCCCAACAATAGGAGAGACAGCGATCACTGGCGCAGGTGATTTTTTCATGGCTTCAAGAATCCCCGGAAGCTTCAGTACCGGATCAACACTCACAAATGGATTAGATGGACAAATGAGGATCGAGCCAAGATTTTTGCTTTCCAGCGCAGCGAGAAATTTATCGCTTGGCCGGGCAGAATCCATTCCCTCGAAAGAAAAACCTGTGACGGTCGGCTGGCATCGGTCCCTCACAAAATAGTGTTGGAATGCCATCGGTTCGATGGTTTTTTCACCCCCTTCGGAATCTTCCTTTTCACAATGCACAATCGTTGCGACATGGTCATCCGTCATAGGACAAAGATCAACATTAACCCCAAGCACCTCACAGAGATGACGTGTGACTTCAGTCAGACTCGCACCCGAGCCGAGCATTTGAGTTCTAATGCAGTGTGTTGCCAGATCTCTATCACCTAACTGAAACCAGGTTTCGCCACCCATTGACTCTAGGGCGCTGAGAAAATTCCAAGACTCACCTTGTTGCCCCCAACCCAACTCTTTGTTGTTCAGATCCGCTAGGGTGTACAACACCGTGTCAAGGTCCGGACAAATTTTGAAACCTAGGTGAGTGAAATCGTCACCGGTATTCGCAACGACACAAAGTTTCGCCGGAGGCAAACAATGCGATAGCCCGAGGGCGAGTTTCGCTCCACCGACACCGCCAGAAATCGCTAGGCAATTCTTTGTTGTTGAATCAGCCATATTAACGAAACAGGTCCATTTGTTTTTCCCTAATTAAGGGTTTGACTCCAACGCGAGCAGCGTCTTCAGGTTCAGAAGGTTGATACCCTCTTACCAACACGACCGGCGTTTTTTCACTCGTCTGACCCATCACAAGGGATGCGCCGGATGCCATTTCATCTGCAGCAGCAACTTCCGTGACCATTAGCTCGCGGCCATAGATATCTGTCGCTCCAATATAGTCTTCAAGCGCAGTGAAGCCAGAAACGCCAATGGCAAGACCCATGGACCCATTTCGCCAAGCCCTGCCGATTGAGTCGTTTATGATAACGCCAACATTTACACCATGCCGCTGCATTAATGTCGATCGCAAATTCGCTGCACTTTTATCCGGGTCGATCGGCAGAAGCAAACATATATTGTCTCCGTCATCGTCGTCATGTGAAATATTGGATTGATCAATTCCAGCATTTGCTTGTACGAAACCCAATTTGTGTTCAACAATCAGCACGCCCACTCGTTTTCGGACAACCTCGTTGGATTCGTCGAGGATTGCCTGCACCTTATTCGGTTCCTTGTCGACTTCTGCCGCGAGTGCTATTGCTTCTGCCGTTGGCTCAACAGTTCGCAAATCAAGATATCTGTCTTCTGATTTCGAGATAATCTTTTGCGCCAACACGAGCACATCATCGTCTCTCAATTGTTCACCCATACTTTCAAGTGATTGCTCAATCACAGAAACAAGGTCATCGCCCGGCACGATCATTGGAACATTTTCAAGACCAATAAACTGAAGCTTCATATCTAGTGAAGTCAGACAGCCTAGCTGCCCGACTCTCCGGTAATGACGATACCGGCGCCATTAATCTTATGATGACGATTAATCGATATGAGCACTGATGTCAGTGCCTCGGCTGCCGCGGCATTCGCCAAAGGTCCCGCATGCCAACCACGCAAACCCAAAGCTTCAATCAGACTAATAACTGTATCTCGAGCCGCTTTTTTGTTGCCAGTTACAAGTACATCGCACTCAATGGCGTGATCTTCCTGCAGATGCATAGCGCCCACATTCTGAAATGCGGAAACCACTGACACATCATCACCAACGCACGCCTGCGCCATTACCGCAGCGCAACCCGCTTCGGGCATCTGAACCGTTCCGACTTTGGGTGGCATCAATGGAACAGTGACATCAATCAATACCTTACCTACTAAACCAGACTTAACAGATTCAAGCGTACTGATCTGATGCGCGAAAGGAACGGTAAGCACAACAAGATCAGCAGCTGTCGCTGCAGCCAGATTTTCATGTCCAGTGACGTTAAGGTCAGGGAATTCTGCCAACAAATCTCCGGCAGCTGCTTTACCCTTTTCTTCTGTTCTTGATCCAATCAGGATCTGATAGCCCGCACGAGACCATTGTCTTGCTAGGCCACCGCCCAAGTCACCCGTCCCGCCTAAAATAGCAATGGATTTTATAGTGTTCGCTGCATCTTCTGTTGTCATAATTTTTGCCGTTTAAATCTGTTGTTATAGCAATAGCTAGCTACTGCCCCTTGATAATCAGGATGTGATTATTCACGAATACGCCGGTGCAAACAATTGTTACATTCTGCGCGCGATTCGCATTTAAACATATCGCGACTCGCTGAACAGGCGTTTCGTACAACCGGTGATGCACTCGCATCAACAGCAGCAATAACTGCAGTTGGTCTTTGCTTGAAAAGTGTGGAATCAGCGATAGAAACGCCTATCGTATTCATTGTTGATCAAGGTGATGCATTGGGAGGCATGAAGCATTCTCGGCCCGAGGGATATTTTTTTTACCCCTTGTCTTAGCATGGACTTAAAAGTCTTTTTCGGCATAGGAATATGATCAGTGAGCACAAAAGTACCGTCTAGCGGCAGATCTATATGCCTCAAGTCTTCGCCTTTTTTATCGAGAACATACACAGCACGTTGCGCTGCTTCACGCTTTACTAAATGCTCAAAGCTTATCGTCTCAACAATCACCCCGTTGGAGGCCACCACAGACGTTTCTTTCGCCATGCCGACCGCCTCTCGCAACGCGGCTGCCAGAAAAAGCAACAGCGACTTTTCATCATGACCACCCACCGTGCCCAACACCTCGCCATCAAGTACTAGCCTGCGCGAATAGTCGCGAGTTTCCTCAAAAACCAGCGACAGTTTCACGTCTGGGCGATGTGCTTTTGATAAAAACAGCGCATTTACCATGATGTGAGGCAGGTACTCAGCATGTGCCCCCAAACCAATTCCCTCGAGGAATTGATCCGGATCGGTGTTTGTCTTCCTGCATCGGACAACAAATTCAGGCACGACAATGATCCTGCACTTCGACACTCATAAAAAGTCCTGTTAGACAAAATGGCCTGCAAATATTCAAGGTAATCACACCATCATGACCCTTGACTATCAACCTCCTGGCGCCTGATTCGCCCTATTTGCCTGGCAAATCCGGAAATCGGCGAATTATAGTGAGCGCTCACTATGTAAAGTGCGCCTCATTTTCCGAGTTTTCCACATTTTCTGTGGATAAGTCTGGTGATAAGTCCTTTGAATGTACGGGACGTCCATAGAAACCGGATGCTAGGGCAAACTGGCTATTTTTTGATCACATGTTCTACAGGCCCTATGAATCAACGCTTTACGGACATACATCGTAAAAACCGGATAGATACAACTTGCATTCGGCTAAAAACAGGCGTAGGCGAGAAATTGTTAGTAACTTGGGATAAAAAACACGATTTACGCTACAAAATCAGGTGAAAACAGCCCAATTAGTGTCGAAATATCGACATCTGACCCTAATCAATGCTTTTAAAAACACTATTCTGTAAGGATATTCGGTATTTTGGCGCGAATGAACGGTAAATTGGCTATTCTTCAATGGTCAAACTCTCACACCACTCCTTCATCAAACTGTTGTATCGAACTTGTCGGGATAAAACTAACGGTTCGACTCAACTTTGAACTGACCCCGCTGTATTAATTCGGTGGTTTCAACGTCTGACACCAACGTCTAATAAAAACCCCTAAGTAATAAGGGATTAATCGAACTCTCTCCTGCCAGTCACAAGCATCACATTCATGCGACATACCGCAGGCGGCTAGTGTATCGATAATAAAACGGTACCAGACCGGATCTGGGCCCCAGACCTTATCTAGATCTCTCTTGGCTTCGTCGACGGGCACGCCGAGGTACATTACCCGGTATAGAAACGAAAACGTTGAAGCTCTGTAATTAACCTGACAATGAATGAGGCTTTTTTAATCTCCTGAGTTATTTAAGATCGCCGCAACCAATTCAAAATTTCGCAGGCTGGATTTTGAAAAATCGACGGCAACATGCATGTATTCCTTCTGAATCGCTGTGTTGCTGGTCGTCAATGCAAGATAAATAATCTGATCGAAGCCTATTCCAGCCCATAAAGGTATATGTTTTGCTAATAGCTGTTTACTAATGGCTGTTTACTAATGGCTGTCCGGGGCTCGAGAGCGTGTCGGAGTAATCGCGGTAATTGGGGATTCCATTCGTAAAAACCGATGGACTTTCTGTCGCCGCCAACGTGGTGCCGGATACAACCAGTATCATCAGTAGCAAAAGGACTCGCTCCGCAACCTGCCGTCTGAAATTCATTTTCCTATTCCTGTATGCCGTCATGCCAAAATTCTTTATGAAGATTAATTTACAATCAGGTGGTTCCCGATAGCGGCATTTGTTAATTTGCACAGATGATTTAATCGTATAGGTGTTCCATGGGAAAAGTTGGTAACTTCTTCGAAGATTTGAAAATATTACTCAGCGCGGCCCGACTGAAATCGCCGCCCGATGAAAGCCTTGACTGCATGGCCAAACTCGTCGAAGTACAAGCGAGAGTTCGTCCCGAGTCACCTGCACTCCTTTGCGAAGGCGAACAGATCTCCTGGAGGGAGCTAAACGACCGGGCTAACGTGATTGCAAACAACTTAGTCAGTCGAGGAATCAAGCAGGGTGAATGCGTCAGCCTGTTCATGCAAAACCGGATCGCCTTTGTTGTCTGCTTGTTAGGCATTAATAAATCCGGCGCTACCGCAGGACTAATCAACACAAACTTGACCAAACAACCGTTAACACACTGCATCAATCTCATCGACTCTCAGAAGTGCATTTTCGGTTCAGAGCTGACGGACAGTCTCAATGATGTAAAAGACCAGCTAGAAATGAATGACGGCGAAGACTTTCTGATGGTGGCCGATGCTGAAAATATAGAGCTACCGAATTGGGCCATCAACCTCGATCCTAAAGACGATTCTGGCGACACCAGAAACCTGCCGGTTACAGACAATATAAAAACTGGCTCTACCGCATTTTATATATTCACATCGGGCACCACTGGTCTACCCAAGGCAGCTATTGTATCTAACAAGAGAGCAATATCTGGATCACAGATGTCAGGCGTTAGCCTATTGCGGATAAACCAAAACGATCGAATGTACAATTGCTTACCGCTATACCATGGCACAGGTCTGATCATGGGATTGCTGGCAGCATTTCACGTCGGCGCATCTACGGTGATTCGCAGGCGACTTTCTATCAGTGCTTTCTGGGAAGACATCCGGAAGAACAATTGTACAAGTTTTATATATATTGGCGAACTCATTCGCTATTTAATGAGCAGGCCTGAACAGGTAAACGATACTGACAATCCTATCAGAACAATTGTTGGTAACGGGCTTCGACCAGACATATGGAATCAGTTCAAAGCCAGGTTCGAGATAGATCGCATCGGCGAATTTTACGCTGCAAGTGAGGGCAACGGCGGATTTGGCAACATTCTTAATAAACCCTGCACAGTTGGCATGGGCGTCGCACCGGTCAAGCTTGTCTCATATGATGTGGCACAAGACGAAATCATTCGTGATGGAAATGATTGTTGCATAGAGGTAAACGATGGAGAAACTGGCCTGCTACTGATTGAAATCACAAACACAACCAAGTTTGAGGGCTACACCAGTGGAGAGGCGACCGAAAAGAAGCTTGTTCGCGATGTTGTCACGCCCGGCAACCTCTATTTTAACAGCGGTGATTTGATGAAAAGCGTCGAGGTCGGTTTTTCATTTGGGCAGAAACATTATCAGTTTGTTGATCGGATTGGAGACACGTTTCGCTGGAAAAGTGAAAATGTTTCAACAAATGAGCTTGCTGAGATTATCAACCAACACCCGGATGTCGTGTTCACCAATGCCTATGGCGTACAAATACCAGGTACAGACGGCCGCGCGGGCATGGCAGCTATCGTCTTTCGAGACGGTGTTTCTATGGGTAACGCTGATTTACAATCACTCAGCGATCACATCAATGATGGCCTACCCAGTTATGCGCGACCAATATTCATCAGAATACTCTCTGAACTGCCAACAACTTCGACGCACAAACTGCAGAAGAACAGCCTAAGGGAAGAGGCATTTCACCTCGACAAGCTTGACGACTACGTGCTGGTCAAGAAGCCGAGCGAGAGTTGCTATGTGCGCCTTGATAGCGACTTCTACGATAAGATCATCCAGCGCGCAGTGGCATTTTGAGATCACTAGACCAGGCCCGCTAATATGCCTTAATCACATTCACTTGAAAGCCTGGGGCATTTCAACGAGAAACTCGGAGATTCTATGATAGACCTCTATACTACAGGCACACCCAATGGACATAAGGCCTCAGTAACCCTTGAGGAACTGGCTTTACCCTACGACGTCCATCCGATCAACCTGAGCAAGGGAGATCAGAAAACACCAGAATTTCTAGCGATGAACCCAAATGGAAGAATTCCCGTCATCGTTGACCGCGACAACGACAACTTTGTTGTTTTCGAAACCGGTGCAATCATGATTTATCTTGCTGAACTCACGGGAAAGCTTTTACCAACGGATCAAAAGGGGCGCTCTCGCGTGATTCAGTGGCTAATGTTCCAAATGGGCGGTATTGGCCCCATGATGGGACAAGCCAACGTGTTCTACCGCTATTTTCCTGAAAAAATCCAGCCGGCGATCGAGCGATATCAAAATGAATCCAGAAGACTACTCGAGGTGCTCGATACAGCTCTGAGAGACAGGGAATGGCTAGCCGATGACTATTCTATTGCGGATATTGCCAACTGGTGCTGGGTAAGAACTTATCGTTGGTCCGGCGTCTCTCGTGAAGGGCTAGAAAATCTTGACCGATGGCTGGATCAAATGAAAGCGCGCCCCGCATGCCAGAAGGGCATACGGGTGCCTGAACCACCACCTAAAAAATTAATTGAAGGTGATGATGAGAAGAACTTTGTTAAAGGCGCGCAATCAATCCTACAAACCTAATGACGAACGCTAAAAAATAGCCAGCATTTCTTCAAAAGCCTTCATCTGTCCCCCATTAGCAGAAGACGGCACGAGAATTGGTGTTCTAACACCGGTATCAAACCAGGCTTCGACACCTTCTCTCACCGCAGAAGCTGAACCAAACAATGTGGTATCGGCCAACCACTTATCACTGAGAAGTGCCGGCACCTTATCGAATTCTTTCGCTTCCACCGCCCGCTCGATCGCAGTCATTTCTTCTTCGTATCCCGCTTCTTTCCAATAGTTTCGATAGTTAGGCAGCATGGCATAAGAGGTGAGGGTCTTCCTGTTAACGGCCTTAGCAGCCTCAACATCATCATTAATACAAGTTGGGATCATATCGCCGATAAAGAAGTCCTCGTTGTCACGGGCGGCAGGACTCAGGGTCGCAAGAGACGCTTTCATATGTGATCTTGCGCCATTCGCGAACACCATGCCCTCAGCGATTTCCTCCGACAGCGCAATCATTTTCTTCCTCAAGGTCGCCAATACAATCGGAGGAAGCTCACCCGCGCGAGGTACAGCACGAAGTTCCTCAACAAAATTCCGAGTATCGGTCAGGGGTTTGCCAGCGGAAATGCCACGTGATTTAAGTGCTGGCGCGTGACTGACGCCAATGCCAAACCTGAACCTGCCATCCGAGACTTCGTGAATGAACGATGCAGTTTGTGCAAAGTCGGTCACCTGCCGAAAATAAATCGGCATAATTGTTGTACCAAAGGTGATTTCATTAGTCGCAAGCGCCAGCGCCTCACACAGCGCCATCGAATCTCCGAGACTGGGGCCATAGATACCACTGAACCCGCGCTTTTCAATTTCTTGTGCAAGTTCTATGGTCGCTTTTCTACGTCCTGGTACGGCCGCGAGGCTTATTGCTGGCATCTGAGTCATTACAGTGGTCCTGTTTATTATCCGAGAATGATCATGGTACACAATTGTCCAAAGAGTCACCAAATTGTTAAGCTCTCACTATCCGCATTGACTAATAGAACAAGAGATTGACTACATGGCGAGCAAAAAGAGTAATTTTTTACAGCAGCAGAAAATAGCCATTGGAATCATTGGCGTTATCGCTGTCACGATCGTGATCTATTTCAGCACGATGGTGGTGACCGATGCCCCTAATGGCGAGTTTGCAGAGGGACGGCATTATCAGACATTGGAAGAACCTGGCAAGGTCAGAGGGCGCAAAGAAGAAGTGATGGAGTTCTTTTCCTACGGGTGTGTGCATTGTTTCAATTTTGACCCTGAAATCGAAGGTTGGGTTCAAGCAAACGCGGACACAGTAAAATTTGTACGCACGCCGGTGCTCGGGAGTAATTTGTGGCGATTATACGGCCAGACTTATTTCACAATGCAAGAGCTGGGTATTCTTGGAGAAAACCACGTGAGGTTTTTCACAGACATTCATACCGCGCGACGAAATCTGTCCTCTTTGGATACCGTAGCCGCATGGTTTGAAGGCAAAGGAACAACTGAAGCAGCGTTTCGAACGGCTTTTAATTCCGAGAATGTTAGAAGAAGGCTGGCTAAAGCTGACGCTCTTAGTCGCGCTTACAAAATTGCCAGCGTGCCAAGTGTCGTCGTGAACGCAAAATACCTTATTGGAGTCAACAGCGAAGTGGGCACAAAGCGCTTACTTGAAGTGACCGAGCATCTGCTTAGCAAGCCAGAGCAGACTCAAGAAGAGAAGCCTAGTTAACCTTCGACGAAGGTTTATCTAACTTTAAGGCGATCTGCACTAAAGGATCAGCTCGCAATCATCGTCAATAGCAACAAGAAATCAATAAACACAATGTTTGACGCCAAAATTAGGCGTTTTCGGACAGGGGAATAAACCTAAAAACAACAGCGGTCACATGCCGAGGGGTACGGTAGATACCGCAGAAGCAAAACCGTGATATCTATTTCGCGAATTCCGATCATTTACTCAGTTTTTTATGAAAATGCGGCTTCGAGGAAGGATCATCAGCTTTCATAAATCTTTTTTCGGTACCTGAGCGAGTCACGTTTTCGTACACACCATCATCTCTCTTCACAAGTTTGGTAAAGCCCATCTCTTTCAAACCTACATTACCCGTTGGCGTATTGGCCATGGGAGCCGTCGTGATGATCTTTCGGATAGGCGATTCAAGATCCGTTTTGCCCGGTTCGATATTCGCTGCTTCACACAATTCACCCCAATGCTGCAACCGTGTAGCAATGGGATGAACAACTTCAACAGTTCGGTCATTATCATCACAATAATAGTCATATCGTGGCATTTCAGGTTCCTTCTAAGCCGTCACTTTCGACTTTTCACCTGCCGACGAGACTTCTTGAAATGAGTTCTTTCATGATCTCGGATGTACCGCCGTAGATTCGTTGAATGCGAGCATCTAAATAGGCCCGTGAGATTGGATACTCCCGCATATAGCCATAGCCACCAAAGAGCTGAACACATTGGTCTGCTACCCGCCCCTGCATTTCACTGGCAGCAAGTTTTGACATGGAAGCTTCGACTGGCGTCAAGTCCCCGCCAACATACCTTGCAACATATTTTTCTGCCAATGCTTTGTTAAGCTCGATTTCCGTCTTGATATCAGCCAAAACAAATTTAGTGTTCTGCAGCTTTGCAATCGGTGCGCCAAACGCTTGACGCTCTAGCGTGTATTCAACTGTTATATCAAGCATGCCTTCCGCCGCCGCTACACAACCTACAGCGAGAATGAGCCGCTCTCTTGGTAATTCGTTCATCAAATTCGCAAAGCCGTTACCTTCGCCGCCTAGCACCTCTTTGGATGAAACCCTGACATCTTGGAAAAATATTTCTGAAGTATCGCCGGAGTGAAGCCCCATTTTTTCCAAATTACGCCCCTTTTGATAGCCCTCGAGATGACAATCAACGGTAAACAGCGTGACACCTTTTGCACCCAGCTTGGGATCTGTTTTAGCGGCGAGCACAATGAGGTCAGCATGCTGGCCATTTGTGATGAACGTTTTCTGTCCATTAATCACAAACTCATCGCCATCTTTCTCGGCTGAGGTCTTCATTCCCTGAAGATCGCTCCCGGCCCCGGGTTCTGTCATACCTATCGCGCCAACAATTTCACCGCTTACCATACCAGGCAACCACCGTTGCTTTTGCTCTTCACTACCTAGATGCATAATGTACGGAGCAACGATATCAGAGTGAACAGAAATACCGGAAGCCAGCGCACCGTATCCCGCTCTCGAAACCTCTTCAACGACAACACAGCTCAATTCAAACGAAGCATCAAAACCGCCATAATCCGACGACATATCAACACAGAGAAAGCCATTTTCACCTAATTTGTTCCACAGTTCCCTGGGCCAGATTTCATTTTTTTCCCAAGCTTCATAGTGGGGCTCAACCTCCGCGTCCAAGAATTTCTTAACACTTTCACGAAACAATGCCTTTTCTGACGCATCGAGCTGTACAGCTTCGTTCATTAAATTACCCCTGATAATTTATGGAAAAATATACCGCCGTCACTTTGCAGCGATACCAAACATGAATTCTAGTCGTTTATTGATTAACTTTCGACACATGCATACGACAGTTGCCGGTGGATACTTACATTCTACTTACATTTAAACCGGGATTATCAGCCTCAAATTGATTCCTTTCTTTTCCCTCTTAAATTCTTTGGTTACACTCTAAGTCTATTATTTTGATATTGATCCCTGTTTATGTCAAAACCTACAGTAATGGCTCCGGCGCAAGGAAGCCGCATCGTTCGCGATGGCACCAGCACAATATTGTTCGGGCAACCCCCTGAAGTACTTAAAGGGTTACTTCGCCATCATGTTGAATCCTTTGACACGCTGGTGCTGACAGACGTCAAGGAAAAAGACGGCTCGGTTCTCAACAATCTTGAATTTCCTTTCTATTTTTTTCTGTTTGTTGCAAACGGTTTGGCTGAGGGCAGGAAACTTTCGTTGGTCGGCAGCGAGAGAGATATTTCTCACGCACTACGACTTCTCAGAATGACGCTCAACGGTCCAAATAGAGCGGAACTCGATAAATGGCAAACAGACAACACATTGAAAGAGGAATGGCTCGCGGTATCAGAAGCGCTAGCTCTAACCGATAAATCTGGCAAGACTATTCCTATCGAAGACTTTTTCAACCTTGTCCCTTTTAAGCATGGCCAAGCACAAACTAATTCCATGGTGATAGCACACACTGGGACTGATGAATATCTGGTTAGAAACAATGAGGGGGACATTTCAGTCGACCTAAACGAGGATCAGATCATTGGGCCTTCCTATCCGGTTCAACCAGATTACGTGCCGGGTGGCCTCGCAAAAATGAGCCTAGAGGTACTTGGCGGCGCTTCCGGCTTTACCATTAACGAAGCATGTACGGGGTTAGCGCTGTGTTTTAATGGCGACTACATCCTGATTGATTCAATTCCGTTTCTTGACCAACACTTGTTTGCCAGAGGCATATCAAAAAATCAGGTTTCTGCTGTTTTTCTTACACACCTGCATGATGATCACTGCACGATGTTCCCGCTCATGATGATGCCGCAGCGAGTTGAGGTCATTACCACCAAAGAAATTTACAACATGGCAATGGACAAGTTGGCCTGCAGTCTCGGTTGGGATATATCTGTTATCCATGAACACTTCACGCTGGTTGAAGTCGTTCCAGGCGAATCGATCAACTACTATGGCCTGAATATCGACCCACACGTCACGGTGCATAGCATCCCAACAATTGGCGCCACCTTTTCGACCATCCATAAAGATTACACGAGACAGATATGTATCGTTGGCGACAATCATTCTATGCATACCATTCAGGAGATGAACGAAGAAGGCAAGGTGAGCGACAAAACTGCACGTAGCCTGGAGAACATTTACTCAAAAAGATTCAATATGCTAGTCGCTGATGGCGGCGCGGGTGCTATTCATGGTGACCCGGGCGATGTATTGAAATCACAATCTGACCGGGTAGTATTTGTGCACGTTGAAGAACTGCCGAATGACTTTAATACAACCTTCTCGCTCGCCAGTTCAGGCAAACGGTATTCAATTATCGATGGCGACCCAAGCATTTACACATCCCAGGTGAATCACTATCTGACTATCTGGCTGGGCAAGCCATTTCCTAATCGCTGGATGCGCAGCCTACTTGCTGATGAGGAAATACGACGTTACAACACCGAAGATGTCATCATCGTACAAGATACCGAAACCCGAGGTTATGTATATTTGATACTGACTGGTTACTGCGATGTTGTTAGTCACGATGGCAAGATATTCTCTAAGGTGGCAAGTCTTCAGGCTGGAGACATCATTGGTGAGATGGCCGTTATTACGGGCACTGCCATGAGAAACGCTTCCGTGGTAGCGACGACGCCGGTTACTGTGTGTGTTTTTGCAGAAGAGACCTTCTCTGCCTTTATTGAAGCTGAGGGCTTTAAGGAAGAGCTGCTTGATCGCTGGATGATACGGCCACTGATTGCTGAACTACCGCAGTTTTCCGGTTTGAGCTCAACGGTGATTGAAAAAGTTGGAAGAATTGGCCAACTACAAAAATTTGACGCAGCCGAGACCTTCAAGCCATGTAGCGACAGTTGGTACATCCTCGTGAATGGCCAGGCAAAACGAGGAGACAGCGTGCTTTCCACTGCCTCCGAATTCGGCTGGCAACCGCATGCAGAGACGAACTGCTCCTCAGTTCACATCGAAGCTGGTGCCACGCTGCTAGAGTTCAACAAGACAGATTTTGAGCAATTAAGACTCAATGCACCACAATTAAACTATCTACTACGAAAATTTCGGATTAATGAGAATGCCAGCAACGCCGATTGGATGCTGGATCTCATTGCTATCAACTAACTCGACTAAAGATAGAAATTTCCGGTGTTTCAGTCACCGGAAACTTAGTTTATTGCGCCGCTTTCAGCGCCTGATCAAGATCAGCAATAATATCGTCTATATGCTCAATGCCGACACACAGTCGAATCATACCGGCCGTCACTCCGGCGCTCGCCTGCTCTTCCGGTGTCATTTGACGATGGGTCGTTGATGACGGGTGACACGCCAGAGATTTTGCGTCACCAATATTTACAAGACGCTTGAATAACCCTAGCTGATCATAAAATTTGACCGCAGCCTCATAACCACCATTAACCTCGAAAGTAAGCAAACTTGCTGGGCTGCCGTTCGTGTATTTCTGTGCGAGATCATAATAGGGGCTATCAGGCAGACCGGCAAAACTGACTGTTGCGACAGCCTCATGTTCGTTCAGATAGTTGGCAACAGCGAGTGCATTGCTGCAATGACGCTCCATACGTAGCGCAAGCGTCTCCAGTCCCTGAAGAATTAAAAACGCATTAAAGGGGGAAATAGTTGAGCCGGTATTTCGAAGTGGTACTGTACGAGCACGTCCGATAAAAGCTGCAGGCCCCATGGCTTCAGTATATACAACGCCATGATAAGAAGCTTCGGGCGTTGTCATCATTGGAAACTTGTCGGCATGATCGGCCCAGGGGAAATTACCAGAATCGACAATGATCCCACCCAGTGATGTTCCGTGACCACCCATATATTTTGTAAGCGAGTGAACAACGATGTCAGCGCCATAGGCTATAGGCTTTATAAGCATCGGAGTGGCGACAGTGTTGTCGACGACAAGCGGTACACCGTGATCATGCGCAACCTTTGCCAACGCTTCAATATCGACAATGTTACCTGCCGGATTACCGATTGTTTCGCTGAACACTGCCCGGGTTTTGTCATCGATGAGCGCGGCAATACTTTCCGGTTTATCATCAGCAGCAAACCGGACTTCAACGCCCTGCTTGGGAAACATATGAGCAAAAAGCGTATATGTACCACCGTATAATTGCGGCGTTGTCACAATATTGGTACCTACTTCCGTAATATTCTGAATGGCATAGGTAATAGCCGCACTGCCTGCGCTTACCGCCAATGCGCCAATACCGCCTTCAAGATCAGCAACGCGTTGCTCAAGTACATCCGTGGTCGGATTCATGATTCGCGTGTAAATATTTCCCGGTACAGCGAGATCAAAAAGGTCAGCACCGTGTTGTGCGTTGTCAAACTCATAAGCAACAGTTTGATAAATTGGCACAGCCACAGAGTGGGTAGTGGGATCAGTGGTATAACCTGAGTGAATTAGTTTCGTCTCGTCTTTCATGGTCGCTTTCCGTTGTGGTATTAAAGTTGGATCGGTTTGTGTTACTTGAGGATGAGGGAAGATACTATGCCTGTGGTATGAATGGAACCGAAGCGGCTTCTCATTCTGTCTTTTGCCGTTGCTCTAGTTCACGCCTTATTTCATCGTGCGCAGTGCGATTCAATGGATACTTTAACATTGACAGAAAAGCCAGAAATAAACCGAAGGCCGTGCCAACACAATAGGTGACCAATAATCCATCCAGAGCCTCACTAGAATTATCTCCTCCGGGAACGAACCCGAACGCAACTTCCAGAATAGCGAAACTGGCACCAACAGCGAATGCGGCACCTAATTTATTGGTTGTTGTCAGCAAGGCAAAAAATAAACCTGGGCGTTTTTGCCCGGAACGCAATTCGTCTTCATCGGTCAAGTCAGCCATCATTGAGCGCAGCAAAGTTGGCGCGGCGCCAAAAGCGACGCCGAACGCAATAGTGAAGCCCCAGAGGACAACCACGCTACCCTCTTGGGCGATCGGTATTAATCCCAGATTAATAACCACTGCATACAACAAAGCTATTTTTAGTGCGACATCTTTGCCGACTTTGTATGCCAATTTTAGCCACATTGGCATTGCAAAAAAACTCGCTAGAAAATAAAACAACAGGGCAATGCTTGCGTGCTCTGGCAACTTAAAATAGGTCGCTGCCACAAAAATGTAAAGCGCACCTGATACGGCGGTACCGAATCCTGAAGCAAGATCTGCCGCTAACAATCTCCACAGAAGGTTATTTGAAGCAAGTACTTTCATCGCCTCAGCCCATGGAACACTTGACTGCGGTTTACTGTGAGTGTCTGGCACCATCGTCAAGGTTGGTACGACGAGCAAGGGAAACAGGATAAGACAAAACCAACCCATACTAGCCACTTTTGCTGACTGGCTACTCATACCCGTCAGCTCAAGTGTTGCTGGAATACCTAAAACCACCGTCATTCCAGCGATGACAAATATCTCACGCCAGCCAAACAAGCGAGAACGATCGTCGTAGGTTAATGCCAGTTCCGCGCCCCAAGACTGGTGCGCAATCGCTAACATTGTGTAGCCGACATATAGCGCGATCAGCCAGAATAGCAAATAGCCCGCTGAGACACTCTCTTGGTTGGGCATAAACACCATCCAGACAGAAAGCACTAATATAGGTATTGAGATCGCAATCCAATGTTTGCGTCTACCCCACCGGGTATCAAACTTGTCGATGACAATGCCCATCACCGGATCTGTGATCACGTCCCAGATTCGCGCGAGCGTAAAAATAGTGCCCACAGTAACTAAGGATAAACCCATGCCCTCAGTGTAAAACCGGGGCAGATACACCGCGACAGGCATGCCCATGGCCGCCATAGGGATCGTCACGCCAGAATATGCTATCAGGGTACGTTTTGTTAAATCCGGATTATTGATGCAGTGCTCCTAAAATTCTGGACATCCTCTAAAGCGCGGAACCTGAAGGGAGCCTGATTGCTCCCTTTTCAAATTATTACTAGCGGCGTATAGCCAACCCAACAGACAGACAGACAGACAGTTATGCCAGCACAATTTCAATCAGTCGAGGCCCATGAGTATTCATCGCCGTGATGTACTGCTCGTTAAACTCATCAATCGTCGTTGCTCTTGTTGCTGGAACGCCCATACCCTCGGAAAGCTTCACAAAATCGATATCCGGATTACTGATGTCCAGCATATCTAATGTTTTTTTGTTCATCGTCTGCGCGCCTACACGAGCAAGCTCAATCTGTAGAATCTGGTATTTGCGATTAGCAAAAATCAACACACAAATGTCCAGATTTTCCCGCGCCATCGTCCAGAGAGATTGGATAGTATACATCGCACCACCATCACCGTGGTTGCAGACAACTTTTCTATCGGGACAGGCGACCGCAGCGCCGATAGCCGTTGGTAACCCAAAGCCAATTGAGCCGCCGGTAAGTGTCAACCAGTCATGTGGTTCTGCATTGGCACTGCAGGGATAACACGCGCCCCCTGCGGTGGCACCCTCATCAACAACAATCGCGTCGACTGGCAAATATTCGGCGAACGTCATACCAATGGTTCCGGGAGAAAGCCCATCTTTGCCTGGTCCGGCTTTCACAAGCTTGGTATATCTGGGCTTTTCCGATTCAGCGCCGATAGCTGTCACTAATCTCGAAAGAGCATCTACAGCGTCCTCATCGACGTTTGCCAGCGTATGCAGTTCACTGCCTGGTGCGTAGAACTCACTCGGCTTTCCGGGATAAGCGAAAAAAGCAACCGGTGCTTTTGTGCCTACCATAATAAGCTGTTCAATATCTTTTATCTGCTCGACACCCATTTCCGCAAAATATTGCAATCGCTCTACCTGGCAGCGACCTTCGCCTCTTGGCATGCGGGTAAAAAATGTGTCAGTGAAAATTCGAGCGCCGCTCGCCTGCCCAATCTTATCAGCCAACGACAAAGCTTCTTCACTCAATCCCATATTACCCAGCAATATCATTGTTGTTTTGCCGTTCTGCAAAAGCTCTGCTGCTTGATCTACTGCGTCAACACCGACCGTTACAGGTGGAACCGCGGGTTTTAGCGGTGCTGGATCAACGGAATCATTCCAAGCGCAATCCGCAGGCACGATTAACGTAGATATTTTTCCAGCCCCTTGGTTTGCAATCGCAACGGCCTCTGCGGCATCTTTTGGAAGGTTTTCGGCCGTATCAGTTGTGTGTACCCAATCGGACACCCCCTGAGCTAACGAAATAATGTCTGATGTCAGTGGCGCATCATATTTCTTATGGTAAACAGCATGATCACCAATCAAATTTAATACCGGCGTGTTCGCCTTCTTTGCATTGTGTAGGTTAGCAGAAGCGTTGGATAAACCAGGACCGAGGTGCAACAAGGTACAGGCAGGTTTTCCCGCCATTCTGCCGTATCCATCAGCGGCGCCGGAGCATACACCCTCAAACAAACTCAGGATTGATCGCATACCCTGAGTTTTACCAATAGCAGCAACCATATGCATTTCTGAGGTTCCTGGATTAGAGAAACACACTTCGACACCATTGTTGATGAGTGTTTCAAGAAGACTTTCTGCTCCGTTCATAAATTTTCTCCGGCAAATTGGGTCGGGAGTATAACCCATTGCGCTCTCGTTGAGGGTCCACGGGAATACGCACTACCTTCACTCGTTGCACCATTGCTTTCGTGACAATTTGGTCAAAATCTTTACTCTGGTTTGGTGAATTTCACCAAATCAAGGTCGATTAATCATACCGACAAACAAAATTTTAAGGCCGGAAGGCAAAAATTTGATAATAATTCAATATAAACAACGTCTTATGAATTATTTAATATCTTGGCACAGTTTGTGTATTACTCTCACTTACAGGCTAAACATCAGATTACATCCTGTAGGACTCACAACCACAGGCACATACAGAAGAGAGAGTAAGAAAAATGACCACAGGAAGAATGAGAAACGCAGGGCGCACAACGAACTGGATCACGGCATCTGTCTTGATGCTCGTCATCGGTAGTTTTGGCCTATTCGCTGACGCAAGAGTGCAGGCAAACGAACTCCAACCGCTCGATATCAATACATCATCAACCTCTACTGCACCAGACATCTGCGTTCTTTGCACTCAGTCATTTAACGTTATCTGTGCAAATGCAACGAAAGAATCACTGATTGAAGCGGCCGGTGAAATTCTCTACAACTAAACCAGACACCCACGGAAATTGGACGATTAAATTAAACGCGCCAATAGTTCAGAAATTCAGGATACAAAACAGTGCTTTGCAGGAGTCAATAACATGAGCATTCTTAACCGATTTTCAGACATCGTAAATTCAAATGTAAATTCCATGCTGGATCAGGCTGAAGACCCGCAGAAAATGGTTAGCTTCATCACGCGTGAAATGGAACAGACACTCATCACAATTCGAACCGAGTCGACCGGATTTTTGGCAGCGCGTAAGCGGCTCGTCCACAAGCATGATCAACTAATGGCGGAATCCGCTCAATGGCAACAACGCGCTGAACTGGCGATCGAAAAAGCACGAGACGATTTGGCCAAAGCAGCCCTAAAAGAAAAGAGTTTTTATCAGGAGGCTATCAACCAGTGCGAGGTCGAGATCAAACATATTGATGGGGTTGTCGCCAAACTTTCCAGCGATGCCAACCAACTCACAGAAAAACTTAAATTCACCAAAGCAAGACAGAAAGTCCTAGTATTAAGAGGTCACAGCGTCAAATCAAGAATGAAGGTCAGGCAGCAGTTGCAGGACACTTCCTGCGACGATGCGCTGAACCGATTCGAAGCATTTGAGCGAAAAATAGACGAACTTGAGGGAGAAGCCGAGTCATGGGAGCTTGGTGCCAGAGTCCATAATGGATCAAGCGACGCAAGCCTTGAGGGACAACTCGAGGCTCTCGCAGCAGATGATAAGCTCGATAGCGAGCTGAAGAAGCTGAAGCAGAGGATTCAGTCCAAGCATTAATTGCAGCGTCTGCAAACCGCAATAAAGCCAGCGCAATCAAGGATATGCTCATGATTCACAAAAGGTACAAAGATTCTCGTTACCGAGAATTCGAGCGGGAGTTTGACGAACAATTCGAATCAGAGACGAACAAAACCAGGATCTATCTGGACAGGAGCAACAGAAAGCTAGGCGGAGTCTGTGCCGGAGTTGCTCGATATTTCAATATCCAACCATTATTTGTTCGCATTGGTGCAGTGGTATTGTTTTTCGTCGCCCTCGAGGCCGTGCTCGTCGCCTACGGTCTCGCGTACCTCATCCTAGATGACTACCGCCCCTAGACCAAAGCCCGAAGAAAATAGTCGATCAGATCCTGACCTCAGGGAAATCAAAGGCCGAAGACGCTTCAATCGCCCGCTTTCCTGGCGTATCCTCAGAGAGAACACGAAATCGGATAGACTATGCACGACCTACTCATCATCGGCGCAGGTAGCAGCGGTTCTGCTATCGCTGCGCGCGCGACGGAAAATCCAAATCTGAGTGTTCTCTTACTAGAAGCCGGACCGGATTATCCAATGCTATCCGAGACGCCGGCAGACATTATCAATAGTCACAATAATTCCTATACTGATCATGACTGGGGACTCAAATATTCCCCGACCCAAGGCCGCAGCGTGCCCTTTCCTAGGGGAAGGGTAACCGGTGGGTCCAGCTCGGTTAATACAACAATTGCACTAAGGGGAATTCCGGAAGATTACAATGGCTGGGCTGATCTCGGCAATAGCGCCTGGCGCTGGGAAAATGTTCTTCCGGCCTTTAACCGACTCGAGCGCGACCTAGATTTCGGCCACCTTTCCTATCACGGCGATGCTGGCCCCATTAGCATAAGACGTTATCCCCGGGAAGAGCGCGTACCCCAGCAAGAGGCTTTCCTCGATGCCGCGGAGCAATTAGGTTATCCGCTGTGTGAGGATCAAAATGACCCTCAAGGCTGGGGCGCGGGTCCGCAGCCAATGAATAAAATCGGTCGGTTACGTATTTCTTCTGCCGGGGCATATCTTGCGCCCATCAGATTAAGACCTAACCTAAAAATTCATAGCCAATCGACCGTGACTAGACTCCTGTTTGAAAAAAAGAAATGTATCGGTGCAGAAGTTATCACCAATACAGGCGAAACAAAGCGTTATGAGGCTCAGACAACCGTACTATGTGCCGGTGCCATTATGTCACCGGCGATTATGTTACGGTCAGGAATTGGCCCGAAAGAAGAGTTAGAAGCGCTCGGCATCACACCGGTCGTCGATGTACCCGGTGTTGGAAAAAACCTCTGTGATCATCCAGCCCTTGCGGTGGTTGCCCATGTAAAAGCCGGCGTTCAGATCAATCGAGACGATCCAATTATCCAGACTATTCTGCGCTATACAGCAGAGGGGTCTGACAAAAGAAATGACCTGCAAATTGAACAGATAAGCTTCGCGGGCACAGAAAAATCTCCCCCGGCATTTTCAATTGCTGCGGTGTTGGAGTACCAGTACGGCAGAGGCGAACTTACCCTGCAATCCGCAGATCCACAGGTACAGCCAAACATCCATAACCGATTTTGTGAAGATGAAAGAGATTGCAGCCGTCTTGTCCAATGTATGAAAGACACACTTCGATTCACCGAGTCCGGGGCAATCGCAGATATGATCGAAACAGTCATCTTCCCTGACCCGGCAAGAGGCGCAGATGATGAAACACTTGCTACACTTTGCAAACGATTTTCAGGCAGTGGTTACCATCCATGCGGTACGCTAAAAATGGGCCCGAACACTGACCCGTTTAGCGTGGTGGACCAACACGGTTGCTGTCATAGTATTGATCAGCTTGTCGTTGCTGACGCATCGATCATGCCTTATGTGCCGAGCGCTAACACCAACCTTAGCTGCATCATGATTGGTGAAATGATCGGTGAATGGATCAGGACCAATCCGGGGCGCTACGGGTTGTAAGGCAACAACGAGGTACACAATACAACCTCTCGTTTTTACGCAAGAAGGAAAATCATATGTCACAGCTGACAATCAGAAATGTCAACATTCTCGATGGCACCGGTACCGAGGCGTTTTATGGTGATGTCACAATTGAAGATGGACGGATAACAGGCGTGGGAGATGCCACTGGGTCTGTCACGAACAACACAACAGAAATTGACGGCAACGGGCTTCACCTTGCACCGGGCTTCATCGATACCCACTCTCACGATGATGGTGCATTTTTTCGCCACCCCGGCATGGAGTTTAAGCTCGCGCAGGGTGTCACAAGCGTTGTCACTGGCAACTGCGGTTTTAGTGCGGTGCCTGCTAGCGCGCACATCGATTCAGCAAAAGCGAGCGGAGGCATCCTCGCTGGCATTCAAGCGGGCTTCACTGACCTTGAGGGTTACTTTAAGGCTGTATTACAGAACATGCCTGCGATCAACAACATGATGTTAACGGGCCATAATACGGTGCGCTCGATCGTTATTGGTCATGAGCAACGCGCTCCTACACGGGAGGAATTGCGAAAGATGCGCGCACTCGTCGAGCAGCAACTTGAACAAGGATCCTGTGGTTTTTCAACAGGACTTATTTACACACCGGGAAAATGGAGCGAAACCGAGGAAATTATCGAACTGGCAAGTGCGGCAAATCAACACAACGCATTGTATACAACGCACATGCGCAATGAGGGAGATCGTTTGCTTGAGGCAGTCGAGGAGACGCTGACAATCGGCCAAGAAAGCGATGTCCACGTTCACATTTCCCACCACAAGTCTGCGGGACAACCTAATTGGGGAAAAGTACGAGCATCACTCGAGCGCGTTGACGAGGCGCTGAAGTTAGGGCAAAGGGTTACCCTTGATGTATACCCCTACACCGCCGGCAGCGGGCGCATGATTGAGTATTTTAACCTAGAGAAGATTAATCGAACCTTTGCCGAGGTGATTCAGCTGGCCAGCTGCGCGGCTTTTCGTCACTATGAAGGCAGGATGTTGGTCGACATTGCGAAGGAAGAAGCGATCGACATAACGGACTTGGTGAAGAAAATTCTTACCGCACCGGGGGGTGAAAAAACAATTTGCGTTCACTTCATCATTGACGAAAAGGATATTGAAACCAACCTAGCACATGCGGATATGATGGTCGGCTCCGATGGTATACCAGATCTGCGCGGTCGACCTCATCCAAGACTTTTTGGCACCTTTCCACGAGTGTTAGGTAAATATGTACGAGAGCGGGGCATCCTGTCGCTACCTGAAGCGGTTCGTCGTATGACCTCTCTGTCAGCTGAAACATTTGGTCTGCAAGATCGAGGAAAAATTCAAGCCGGTTACTGGGCTGATCTCGTTTTATTTGATCCAGCGACAATCATTGATACTGCGACTTATGATAATCCCAAGCAGGAGCCAAAGGGTATTAGCCTGGTTGTCGTCAACGGAAATATTGCGCTACAGAATGGTCAACACAGCGGCGCGGGTGCAGGCAAGATGCTACGTTATAGAAGAGAGGCTTTCGGGTAAGCCTGTAAGCCTCGATAGCGCCAACAGCGACATTAAAACGCTGCCACAACTGCCTGTACCGCACCGCTGTGATATATTTTCTACTTTCAGTAAGCACCGCTCGCCGGTGCTGCAAGCTTAAATATCGATTGAACCTGACGATGGATACTAATGATGGGACAGCCGCGGATAGGCATTGATTTAGGTGGCACAAAAATCGAGGGCGTGATTCTTGACGATCTTGGAAACGTTGTGTTTAGACAAAGAGTTAGGACACCAAAAAACGACTTTTCCGCCACCACGGATGCCATCGCTCATTTGGTGCAGATGCTTGATCGTGAAATTGAAACAAAAGGCTACCTGAAAGGCTCCGGTATTAGAAAAATTCCCATCGGCATCGGCACACCTGGCTCAATATCGCCCGTCACCGGAAAAATGCGCAATAGCAATAGCACAGGTCTTAATGATCAGGCGTTACAAGAACGATTAACAGAGCAACTCGCGCGGCCTGTTCGGCTGGCTAATGACGCTGACTGCTTCGCGCTCTCAGAGGCCACCGATGGCGCAGGTCAGGGAGCCTCACTCGTGTTCGGAGTCATACTCGGCACCGGTACCGGTGGCGGTATCGTTCACGATCAGAAACTTCTTCAGGGCGCTAATGGTATCAGCGGAGAGTGGGGCCATTGCACTCTGCCGATAGATGCATATCAGGCAGACGAGGATGAAGTGCTACCTTTGCCCCAAAGTGGCCAACGCCTTTGCTACTGTGGCAGAACAGACTGCGTGGAAACTTGGGTTTCTGGTACCGGCTTTGAAAACAGTTTTAGGCAAGCGTCTGGGCAGTCGTTGACGGGTGAAGAGATTGCGGACTTGCTCGAAAGCACCGATGCGAACCTTGCCGCGACAGCTCATCAGGTATTACAACAGTATTGTAATTTGCTCGCACTGGCGCTATCGACAGTTATCAACACCCTTGACCCGCATATCATCGTCCTCGGGGGTGGCATGTCAAATATCGAGAAGATTTATCCTGAGGTCACGAAGTACCTGTCGAGATATGTTTTTTCGGACATCGTTAGCACAAAACTGGTCAAAGCAGGCTATGGCGATTCCAGCGGCGTGAGGGGTGCGGCATGGCTCTGGCCAGCGGATACTGTTTAGGTAGCATCTGAGAGCCTCACTGAGCTAACCTAGTATGACTGCGGGCGTGAAAAATTTGTCACAAGCGTCCACTAGTTCGCCAGAAAATTAAGCATCCATCGCCCTATTGTTCGGCTATCGAGCGCCTGCTGTAGGGAATCGATTCCTGCCAAATAAGTCTCTTCACCTAGCATTTGACGGCGAAAATTCATCAGCTTTTCTGAGTAACCCTTGACGAATTCCGGGTGGCCCTGAAATGCGAACATATGAGAGTCGATCACATACATCGACACAGGGCAAAAATCATGACCCGCAAGTAGTTCAGCACCGGAAGGTAGTTTTGACACTTGATCCCGATGACTATAGAGCAAAGAAACCTTATCAAGTGCCGGTGACATAAAGGGCTTTGCCGCTACAACCGTGCTTTCGTGAATCCCGACTTCCCAACCTTGATCCGCAGCGCCGGCGACACCTTCTAAAGCCAGCGCAATCATCTGATGACCAAAGCAGATACCCACGGTTTTTGTTCGCGTTTTATGTAAACGCACGACGAACTTTCGAAGTTGATGAATCCAAGGTTCATCGTCATAAACACTAGACGCGCTGCCTGTAATGACGTAACCATCACAGGCTGTGAGTTCATCCGGATACTCTCCCTGAACGACGTCATAAGTCGTAAAGGTGAGATCCTCTTCCTCATCACGGGAGGCTTCGAGCAGCATTTGAATCATGCCTGGATAATTACCAAATTCCTCACGGAATTCAGGGCGAACCGAGTCGGCCTGTAAAATGCCTATTTTCATATCACCTCAAAATACCGCTTAAGCTGCCAATCAGTCACCGTCTTTTCATACTCCCGAACTTCCCAATCTCGCGATGCTGAAAAGTGATCAACAAAAACATCGCCGAACCAATCTCTCGCCGTTTCACTCTGGGTAAAAAACCTATTAGCATCCCGAAGATTACCTGGTAACTGCCAAGCTTCCGGCTGCTCGTCTTGCACTGCGTAGGCATTTCCTTTTACCGGCTCGCCCAAAGTTAATTTATCTTTAATACCCTGCAGTCCTGCAGCAACAATCGCACTGGCAACGAGGTAAGGATTTGCGTCAGCTGAACCAACCCGAAACTCTACACGCTGAGATTTATCTGATCCGGGTATCACTCGCAGGGCTGCTGTTCTATTTTCGACGCCCCAAGTTGCCGCTGTTGGGGCCCAGGCGCCTTTCACTAGACGAGTATAACTATTTATTGTGGGAGACGTCATTGCGAGGAAAGACTTCATATATTTCTGCTGACCAGCGACATATTGCTTCTGAACATCGCTCATGTGCCAGCGGTCCGTATCATCGTAGAATGGGTTCGCACCAGAGTTGAGATCAACTAGCGACTGATGACAGTGGCCGCTCTGCCCCGGATAATCCATCGACCATTTCGCCATAAACGTGGCAATAAGATCTCTTTTTTGAAAGAACCCCTTCACAAAGGTTTTGAATAGCGCGGCTTTATCCGCGGCATTCATCGCTGAATCTACAGCTAGCGCACCTTCCCAAACACCAGGACCCGTTTCACAATGCAGCCCTTCAAGTGGAAAGTCATGTGCAATACAGTAATCCATGAGCGCGTGAAACAAATCAGAATGCGTATTAGTTCTTAAAACCGAATAACCAAAGTTCCCGGGACTTAATGGTTTCAGGTTCTGATAGTTTTTCTCCCGTATCGAATGAGGTGTCTCATCAAATACAAAAAACTCGTATTCAAAAGCCAGATTAACACCGAATCCCATTTTTTCGGCTTCAGCAAGCACGGATTTAAGCCGCGATCGCGGACAGATTGGATGCAGACTATCACCATCTGCGTCGACAAACTCACCAATAAAATAGGGTGTGCCATTCTCATCCTGTAACCTGCGTTCACTACCGAGGTCTATCCGATACAGGACGTCTGGATATGCGGTGTGCCAACCAGTGTATGTCGCATTATCATAGAGTTGGTCATCGACATCCCACCCCAAAACGCAATCACAAAATCCAGAGGTAACATCCGCAATCGCGGCAAATTTTTCTAGGCTAATATATTTTCCTCGTAACACACCATCAATATCTGTCACCCCCAACTTGACTCGTTGGATACCACTTTCGCGGTACTGACTTATTTTTTCTTCTATTGGAATCATCACCTAACCCTCTTCACGCTAATTGAGGTTGGATGCCCTGCCCGGCACCCGAATATTTGCAACCAATTGTTGGATTTCTGCTGGCGGTGGCGGCGTCAACCGCATCACAACGGCAGAAACCGCAAAGTTCATTAGCATACCGAGCGTGCCAATGCCTTCTGGCGAAATACCAAACCACCAGTGCATCGCATTATTGGTCTCTGGGCTCACAAACTTGAAATAGGCGATATAGCAGAACGTAAACGTCAGTCCCGTAATCATCCCCGCGATCGCCGCCTCCTTGTTCATTCGTTTTGAAAATATACCTAACAAGATCACCGGGAAAAAACTGGCGGCGGCGAGCCCAAACGCAAAAGCGACAACCTGAGCAACAAACCCTGGCGGGTAAATACCAAACAGGCCAGCGATGCCAATTGCAACCGCAGCAGCAACTCGTGCATAAAACAATTCTTGCCTTTCCGTAATGTTTGGCCTGAAAGTTTTCTTCATTAAATCGTGGGAGACTGCTGTAGATATAACCAATAAAAGTCCAGCTGCTGTAGATAGCGCCGCGGCTAACCCACCAGCAGCGACAAGCGCTATGACCCAATTAGGAAGCTGGGCAATTTCGGGGTGTGCAAGCACGATGATATCCCTATCAATGTACAACTCATTTTCGTTCTTTGTCGGCATGTTGGAAACAGCCCTTTGCCCGGAACCTCCCTCGCTGTCGATAAAACTCGGCGCTGTAGGCTTCATCGCACTGCCGCCACGATATTGCACGACACCGTCGTCGTTTTTATCAAACCAGGCTATAAGGCCTGAGTCTTCCCACTTGGTAAACCAGTCCGGCGCCTGTGCGTAGTTCATACCATCTATATGATCGATGAGGTTTATACGGGCAAATGCAGCGACAGCAGGTGCGGTTGTGTACAAAAGCGCGATAAATATCAGGGCGTAACCTGCAGAAATTCTCGCATCTTTAACGCTCGGCACTGTGAAAAACCGCACGATCACATGGGGCAGACCCGCTGTTCCTGCCATGAGGGCAGCGGTAATAAAGAACATATCGATGGTTGATTTTGTCCCGGACGTAAATGCCGTCATGCCCAGCTCGGCACTCAGTCCATCCAGCTTCTCCAGCAAATAACCCCCTTCTATCATTTCACTTCCCAGCCCGAACATGGGAAACGGGTTGTTTGTCAGCGCGATGGAGATATAAATCGCTGGGACCATGTAGGCAAATATCAACACACAATATTGTGCAACCTGAGTGTAGGTAATACCTTTCATACCGCCGAGGACCGCATAAAAGAATACGATCGCCATACCTATCACTACACCTGAGTTGATATCCACCTCAAGAAACCGCGAAAACACAACGCCAACGCCACGCATCTGCCCTGCAACATAGGTGAACGAAATGAAGATGACACAAACCACCGCCACCAAACGCGCCGTACTGGAGTAGTAACGGTCACCAACAAAGTCAGGCACCGTGAACTTCGCAAATTTCCTGAGGTAAGGGGCAAGCAGGAGGGCAAGTAACACATAACCACCGGTCCAGCCCATCAGGTACCGAGCACCGTCTGCACCCTCAAATGCGATGATGCCTGCCATCGATAGAAAAGAAGCTGCAGACATCCAGTCAGCAGCCGTCGCCGCACCGTTTGCCACTGGATGCACGTGGCCGCCTGCAACGTAGAATTCCTGAGTCGAAGCTGATCGGCTCCATATGGCAATGCCGATATACAGAGAAAACGAGAGGCCGACAAAAATATACGTAAGAACTTGGGCATCCATCAATCAGGACTCCCCGTCAATTGAATCAGCGGCCCCTGTTTGGGGCGACTCGTTGTCTGATTCTTCAACACCAAAAACTTTGTCCAAATGGTTCATTCGCCAGGTATAAATAAAAATCAGACAGACAAAAACAAAAATCGATCCCTGCTGGGAAAACCAGAAACCCAGCTTGAAGCCAAATAGCTGAAACTGATTTAAGAAGTCGAGGAACAGAATCCCACAGCCGAATGAGACGACGAACCAGACAAACAGCAAAGACAACATAAGGCGAATATTCGCGCGCCAGTAGGCATTTTCTTGATCGGACATAGCGACTTCCTGATCCTCATTATTAGTTTACGTCGGGTATCACGGATACTGACATCAAGGGAAAACCCCGACAGAGCTCTGATCCAATAGGATCACGGAGCCGAGGTCTCGTGTCAATCAATCAACACTATCCCGACACAAATCAGCCGGAACATAGCCCGCATTGAAATAGACCAAAACTATCCACAATATCTGTGGATAACTCTGGGGATAATAAACAGAAATGTTCAGTGTAAAGCCATTTTGCAACAAAACATCAGTGTACGTTTTTTGTACAGTTGTGGTATATCGTTAATTTTCAATGAGTTACGTCATCATATTAATCAAAAATAGTGGATAACTTACGTAAGTCGCAAAATGCAAAAATGGGTCAGGTTGTGAATAAATCAACATCGGCGGTAAGTGGACGCCAACTGGAGACGCGAGGCCAGACACCACGAGCGTAAATATAAGGCGATCTCAATATGTTCTTGTACTGCTCAAGTATAAAATTTTAACGATCCAAAGAATCAATTATCGGGCGCATCAATCGATGAATCGAGTGCTCGATCAACGACACCCTGTGGCAGCGCTTTGCTTACCTTCGCGCCAAGCGCTTTAACTGCTTCCGCCCTGCCCACCAGGCTACCGCGACCAGAGATAAGCTTGTTATGCGCATTGTCATAACTCTTCTGGAGCGTGCCCAACCGAGCGCCAACATCCTCAAGGTCTCCCACAAAATTCACAAACTTGTCGTATAAAGCGCCCGCCTTGTTTGCGATCTCCTGCGCGTTTTTGTTTTGCTGTTCGTATCGCCAGATATTCTGGATAGTACGTAGCGTTGCAAGTAAGGTCGAAGGAGCAACCATCACGATATTCTTGTCAAAAGCATCGAGGTAGAGATCGTTATCCTGTTGCACACCTAGGGAGAATGCCGCTTCAATAGGCACAAAAAGAAAAACAAAGTCGAGCGTTCTAACGCCATCAAGCTTCTGATAGTCCTTCTCGCTTAACTGTTTAATGTGCTGTCTAAGCGACTGGATATGTAGTTTAAGCGCTTCAGAGCGCTCAGCGACAGCGTCCCCATCTGCAGAGCAGTATCGCTCGTATGCCGTGAGTGAAACCTTCGAATCGATGATGATGTCTTTACCCTCAGGTAAATGAACAATGACATCAGGTTGATAACGCTTACCTTCTTCCGACTTCATGCTGATTTGAACTTCGTATTCCCGGCCTTTTTCCAGACCTGATTTCTCGAGTACTCGCTCAAGAATCACTTCCCCCCACGTTCCTTGAGTTTTACTTTCCCCTTTCAGTGCATTGGTCAGATTGATCGCATCTTGGCTGATCCTTGAGTTAAGTTCCTGGAGATTCTTAACTTCCTTGATTAGCGAAAATCGATCTTTGCTCTCCTGATTATAGCTGTCGGCAACGCGCTTCTCGAAGTCTTTGATCCTTTCACCAAGCGGCTTAAGCACGCTGTCCAACTGCACTTGGCTCTGCTCCTTGAAGCTTTTCTGTTTGGACTCAAAAATTTCGTGAGCTAGGTTCTTGAATTCTGTATTCAACGAGGTTCTCGCTTCATTCAATAACGCCAGCTTTTCTTCATTCTGCTTTTGCTGTTCATTTAAGGTTGTTTGCAGATGAGCGACCTGTTCACGTTGCTCGCCATTGGCGGCTCGCAACTCGCGACATTCTCGCTGCAAACTTTCATGATTTTCCGTCAGCGTCCTTCTTTGATCCTCGAGTTCAGCTACCCGGGTTTGCAAACCGACTTCTGCGAGCCTTGCCTTTTCAAGCGCCACTGTCGTTTCTTCAGCCTCGCCCCGAAATTCTTCGAGCCTTGTCTGCAGAACCTCTACTGCGGCCGACTTAGTGGAAAGATCATGATTCAGTGAGGCTCGAGACAGCGCCATTTCATGCGACTGCGCTTCAATTTTGGCTTTAGCACGGCCCCGTACAATCAAAGATACAACAACACCTGTAATAACTGGCACCACAAGCAATATCGTAATAACCAGATGCAGGATGTAAGGCTGAAGGGAATCAGTGCTCATAGAAATTCTAAACCGAGAGACATCTGCGTAGTCTACATGGACCTTCACATGACATACAGCTATCAACCAGAGACAGATCAAAGCGCTTTGCAAAGAGCTATCGAGTTTTAGCGCGTAAAAAGGTACCCTACGCACTTTTCAAACTCATCCATTTCGTTGCAAGGTAGTCAACATGAACGCGTCACCCAACATCATAGAAGTCTCTGTTCAGAACTTTCAGACTGAAGTCGTCGAAAAGTCGCAACAGATCCCTGTATTTCTTGAATTCTATGCTGATGGCGCAGAGCCCAGCGAGCAACTGGCGCCTATTCTTAACAAACTTGCTACCGAATTTAGCGAAAAAATGATCCTCGCCAGAGTTGATGTGCAACAAAACCAGCAGATTGTCCAGCAGCTTGCCGTTCGAACCCTGCCGACTATTAAAGTGATTTTCCAGGGACAAATGGCACAGGATCTTGAAGGGCCCCAAGAGGAAGCCACCCTGCGTGAGATGATCGAACAGTTGACCATGAGTTCGGTGGAGCGAATCCGAGAGCAGATAAAGGTCTATCTCGCACAGGGTCACCGCACCGAAGCGATCGAACTGCTACAACAGGTAATTTCGGAAGAACCTCATAATCACGCGCTACAAACAGAACTTTCAGACCTGCTGATCATGGAAAATCGTATCGATGAGGCAAAACTGATTCTCGCGAGTCTGCCAACGGATGCCGAAGGCATCAGCAAGCCACAAAACAGAGTCGCCTTTATTGAACTAGCTAATGAACTGCCACCGCTGGCCGAATTACTGACCGCGCGGGAAGCTAATGGAGACGACCTGCAATTGCAGTATGACACTGCGGTTCGACTGATTGCCGATGATCAGATAGAAGCAGCACTCGAGGGACTGCTAATCATGCTTAAAAAAGACAAGTCTTTTGATGATGAGCTGGCACGAAAAACGATGATCAAGGTATTTGAGCTTTTGGGTAAAGGCGACGCTATGGCAACGGCCTATCGAAGGAAGATGTTTACTTTTCTCCACTAAGCTGCTCATTCCACTCGTTAACGCGTCTCACAAGCTCGTCTCAGGCAACCTGACGGCACAATTTGCCTTCTCGCTTCAACACTGAAGCGATAATCTTTGGCGACTCCCAAGGACTCAGGCTACCACGGTAAAGTACTTTATTGCCTTTGCTGAGTAACCAAAGTCCTTCAGAAATGCCATTCGAGGTATCTTTTGACGAATTGCCCCTGATGTGTCTAATTTTCATAGTTTAATCCTCTTGACTGGGAGAGCGCTGTTTAGCAGCCCTCAATAAACTGTACACACATACAGTACTGTATGTTTTAACAGCATTCAAGAGATAAATGAAAATTAAGACCGCACCGGGTTCTTGATTACGAATGACTATGCTTACTTTACTTCAAGCCAGCCAAAACCCTCATCCTGACGAGCAACAACGAGATTGCCATTGAAGGCAACCAGAGGATCCAACGCGCTATTCATGGCCTCCAACGCCAATTCGATTGAATTGTTCTTCTCGCTGATGTGAGAAATGATCAGATGCTGGAGTTTTGAAAGATCGATCTTAAGCAGTAATTGAGCCGCTTGTTCATTATTAAGATGCCCATGCAGTCCACCTACTCGTTTTTTTAACTGCCAAGGGTAAGGACCATTATCCAGCATTTGCATATCATGATTGCACTCTAGCAGCAGCGCATCGCAGCGGTGATATTGTTGTTCTACGAAAGGTGTGATGTGACCAAGGTCGGTTAACACGCCAACCTTAAACCCGTTTGAGGACACAACGTACTGGCAGGGTTCCCTCGCGTCATGGGGAACAGGGACAGGCTCAACACCCAGACTACCGACGCTGAAATTTCGATGGCAGTTAATGTAGTTGAGATCGGGCACCGCACCCATGCGCTCAGGGTTGTGAGTGCCAGGTGTCAGATATACAGGCGTCTTGTACTTGCGACCAAAAACCGAGACACCTTGAATGTGATCTGCATGCTCGTGGGTCACTAGAATCGCATCAATATCTTCGGGTGATTTACCAAGACGCGCCAGGCGTCTTACAGTTTCCTTCAGGGTGAAACCAAGGTCGATGATAATACAGGTTTCGCCGTCATCGATGAGGGTTGCATTGCCCTTACTGCCACTGCCCAGGGAGGCTATTCGCAAAATGGTTGCTCCGGTTTAGATCGAATAACCAACCCGCTAGCTCGAATACTCTTTAATGATCTTAAGTAAACGCTCTGCGATAAATGGATCGGCAAGGGTGTCTGCATCTTTTTTAACGGTGACATACACCTCCCGCTCGTGTTCCTCTAAAAACAACAAATACTTGTTTGCAGGGACCGCAGAGGTTTCATCACCTGAGAATAGCTTGCCGAAAAATCCGGGCTCTCTATCGTCATCATCACTGCCAAACATCCTGCCAAAGAAGCCAGGCTCTTGCTGAATCGTATCGTCATAAAACACGTAGAAAACCGCGGTATCGCGATCTAAATCGTCAACATTAATGCGCGCATTGTCGAGCGCGTCATTCACCGTGGCCCATGCTCTATCGAAACTCAGTTTATATTTGAGCACTGGTTTTTCCTTATCCGGAATAATTTCCGCTCTCTTACCGCGAATGTTCATCGCCTCCCGGGAAACGGCAATAGACCGGTTAATATTTTCTCCCAGATAGTAGGCCATTTCACTTAAGACCTTATTCTCCAGTAGCTCGTCGTCAGAACCACCGTTCCAGTTGGCAGTGTCTTGTCTGACGGGCGCGCCAAGGGGAACCTGCTTATGCTCAATAAACACCTCACAGCTACCATTTCGAATACCGGGCTCAATCGTTAGCCTGAACTTATTTTGTACAGTTGAACCTGGGTCAGCCCAAGCAACACCACTCACCAAACTTGCATATATCGTATCTGCATCTCCCTCTCTGGAGGCTAGCCAGGTTGACTCAATGATGCCTCTCCGCGGATCGGCAGTTTGTACTTCTAGGTTATTCGCCTCCCAAAACTGGCGGATTCTAGGCCAAACTGCAGCCGGCGGTGTATCAATAAAGACCCAGCGATTGTCCCCAATACGTTTAATTACTATTTGTTCTACACCGAAGGCGGTGCTCAATGGCTCTGGCAACCCAAGCTCGAGCTTTTGGCCGCCTATTCCCCGCGCATCGTCAACGGCGGGTATGCTCATCGCATCATCATAAATAGGCTGATCAAGAGTCTCAGGTATCGTTGTTCTTGGCACAGAACCGGCTTTGAGGTAGACGTCATCGTCGACACCAAGCCAACTACAGCCTTGAGTAAATACTGAAGCCAGTACGATGATAGTTAATCCCCTGAAGGGCATCATGATTGATTGACGGAATTGCGTATTCAAACATCTACTCCTGCTTGTTTCATGGCCGACAACACCGGTTCCTGAAACTTTGTGGATAGTCTGGTCATCGGTAACCTGATGCCATCACCTATTTTACCCATTTGCTCCACAGCCCATTTGACAGGGATGGGATTCGACTCTAGAAACAGGTTCTTATGAAGTCCGACCAATTCAGCGTCGAGAGATTTCGCGGCAGAGATCAACTCCTGCGCTTGGCTTTCCTGACCCGGCACCTTCCTGGCCGCAAAAGCAGATCGGCCTAACTCACAGACCTGACTCAACTTTGCGGGTGCCACATTGGCCGTCACGCTGATGGAGCCTTGTGCACCCTTAAGGATGAGATCAAGCGATGTTAAATCATCGCCTGAATAAACGACCATTTTATCACCACAAAGTTCCAATATTTCGGTACAGCGATCTATGATACCTGTGGCCTCCTTGATACCGATAATCCCGTCAACCTCGGCCAGTCTGGCGACAGTCTCAGGCAGCATGTCACAAGCAGTTCGACCCGGTACGTTATATAGAATTTGTGGAATGCTTAAAGCAGCAGCGATCGTTTTGAAGTGTAAATACAAACCTTCCTGTGTTGGCTTGTTGTAATAGGGCGTTACAAGCAAACAGGCATCCGCTCCCGCATTTTGGGCAGCAAGCGACAACTCAATGGCTTCACTGGTCGCGTTTGCACCTGTTCCCGCAATCACCGGCACTCTCCCGTTGACGGCATTCACAACGCGTTTAACGATCTCGCAGTGCTCCGGAATATCGACGGTAGCTGACTCACCGGTGGTACCAACAGGCACGATCGCCTTTGTGCCGGATTCAATATGCCATTCAACCAACTCATCCATGCGCTCCCAATCAAGCGAGCCATCTTTATGCATGGGCGTTACCAAGGCAACGATACTACCTGTAATCATTTTTATTTCTCTCTTTATACTTTTTCTAATGCCGGGACGGCTGTATTTCCCTGAATCGGATGTCCCGTCTGTGGCCATGCACTCATGATTGCTTTAATCAAGGTCGCTAGAGGGATTGCGAAAAACACCCCCCAAACGCCCCACCATGCCCCAAAAACAAGCACGGCCGTAATGATAGCAATGGGATGAAGGTTGACCGCTTCCGAAAAGAGTAACGGCACAATAAAAAAACCATCAATACCCTGAATAATGCTGTAGCCGATCAAGATCGTTATAAATTCAGACCCCCAGCCAAACTGCAAGTAAGCGATTATCAGCACGGGGAATGTCACAGCGACAAATCCAACGTAGGGCACTATGACTGAAAGGCCGACAAGAAATCCTAGCAGCGCAGCGTATTCAAGCCCCATCAATTGGAAGAAAACAAAGCTCGCACCGCCGACGATAATAATTTCAACCACCTTACCCCGGATGTAGTTCGCCATCTGCTCATCCATCTCCCGACCAATTCTGTCGAGCAATGGTTTTTTGCTTGGGAGATACGAACTACACCACGCGAGAATCTGCTGCTGGTCTTTTAGAATAAAAAACACGAGTAAAGGCACCAACATAATGTAAACCGCAACCGCAGCGAGTAATGGCAACTGAGATAGAGAAAAAGATAACAACCATTGCCCGAGCTCTGCGGACTCGCTGTTGAGCAATTCTATCCAACTTGTGACCTGTTGCTCGCTAACCAGCTCTGGATAGTTAAGAGGTAACTCACCCAGTAAATCCCGGGTTCGTTCAACCATCGAGGGAATATTCTGAAAAAGCGATTGCAACTGACGCCAGACTCGAGGAATGACAAAAAATAGCAGGCTTAAGAAAAACCCCATGAAGATGACAAATGTGATGGAAACAGCGAGCCCTTTCGGCATCTGGAAACGTTCCATGGTTTTAATTGCGCCTTGCATGACATAGGCCAGAACGATGCCGGTCAATAATGGAGCAAGTACGGTACCCATAGTAACGATGATAATGACCGAGACAATCAAAAGAGCAGCTAGCAGCACACCCTCTTCATCCGAGAGAAACCGGTTTACCCAGCCACGCATCACCTCATACATGGATCAAGATTTCCTCAGTAGGTAATGGAAACACGTTTCGGCCTCACTCGTATCGGATTTTAGCAATTCGTGCCCGCTCTGATCGCAAAACACTTTGAAGTCTCGTACAGACCCCGGATCAGTACTGGTGACGGACAGAATCTCGCCAGTATTGAGTTTGTTGAGTGCCTGCTTTGCCTTCAATAAAGGCAAAGGACAGGTTAGACCGCTGGCATCCAGTGTCTGATTAATTTCCAGTTCCATTTTTTGTTTCAAGTCAGATTGAGACTTGCCTCTTGATCGATTTCAGACGCAAACTTTTGAAAATCATCGCGCCACCTGAAAACGAGAGATTATATATGATTGGGCACCCGACCCTGTACCTGATTATCCCAAACTTTGCCCACAACAGCTGCTTATCCGTCGAATTTCTCCAATTTTCTTCGAAATAATCGGGATTGATTCATTTTCCCGGAACCAGTTTATGGTTAGCGAGGTCTATAAGCGTTACAGTTACATCATTTCAGGCAGCAAGTTATCCAGATTTTGTCACACAAACCCGTCATCAATGGCTTGTCTTTTAAGTGGATCATCAAACCCATTAGCTTCTTTTTGTTGCTAATCACGGTCCAATTTTCGAAGGCCGCTCAGCAACAGAATCTACCGAGCCTTGGGGACACAACATCAGGGATCGTTTCACTTGAACAGGAACGCGCGCTTGGCCAAGATTTTCTCAGATCCCTCAGAGCGCAGGCACCTTCCGTTGACGATCCGCTACTCCAATCATATCTCGAACATCTGATCTACAAACTGGCATCTCATAGCCAGTTGCAGGACCGCCGGCTCGATCTCGTGATGATTAACAACTTTACGATCAACGCATTTGCCGCACCGGGAGGCATTGTTGGAGTGAACCTTGGATTGTTTCTCTATGGTGAAACGGAACACGAAATTTCTGCCATTCTCGCGCATGAACTTGCGCACTTGAGCCAAAGGCATTTTGCCAGAGGCATTCAGTCCGGCAGAGCGGCCAGCGTGAAAAATCTGGCAGGACTGCTTGCCGGAATAATTCTGATCGCAACAACCGGAAGCGACGCCGGGCTTGCCGCCATTACAGCTGGACAAGGCGCAGCCCAGAGTGACATGCTCAGAAATAGCAGAGCCCGTGAAGCAGAGGCTGACCGAATCGGCATCCTCACCCTTGCGGACGCCGATATGGACCCCCGGGCTGTTGCTTACATATTTGAACGTCTTGAGCGCGCAAATCGATTCAATAAAACCCGTATTCCTGAATTCCTACTCACCCACCCGGTGACAAAAAATCGAATTTCGGATTCCTACAACCAGACGCGTCGATACGAAAACAAAACCTTCCCATTGAATCTTGATTATCATCTGATGAAAGCAAGGGTGACAGTGCTTGCTGCAGACTCCAGCGATGCCGCGATCGATATGATGAGCGGCTGGTCAAAGCGCACTGATCCCGTATTAAAAAGCGCTGGACAATACGGACTGGTGATGGCGCATCTGGCGAACTTCGACCCGAAAGCCGCGAGAAAGCATCTGCGACCATTGCTCGCAGCAAAACCCAGCAAGATCGCCTACATACTCGCCGATGCAAAGATTCACAGCAGCGCTAAACGCTACGACGAAGCCCTCGAGATTCTGGAAGAAGCTCTGGCCATTAACACAAAGAATTATCCAATCACGATGGCCTATGCTGACGTTCTTCTCAAAGCAAATAGACCTCAGGAAGCGGCAGACGCACTGGTCCTGCTTGTCCCAGAAAGACCAAATGATACTGAGGTTTGGTATCTATTGGCGGAAGCTTACGGCCTTGCTAACGACATCATTGGTGTTCACGAAGCACGGGCAGAGTATTTTGTGCTCGTTGGCAACCTGGAACAAGCGATCAAGCAGCTGAGCTTCGCGATGCCATTAGTTCAAGACGATTTTCAACTAAATTCGAAATTTCAACTTCGAATCCAGCAGATACAGCGCATGAGGCTAAAAGCCAGAAGGTCCTAGATTTTACCAAAATAAACAAGAAAGCGTGCGCGACACTTAGCGAGCACAGTCTGCTAGGTCAGCGTTTTTGAAAAATTCACCATTCGCTCTAGCGGCACTAATGCTTGCCTGGCAACTTCGACATCAACTTGAATTTCGTTGACCCCATCGCGAAGGGTGCTGTGTAGATTTTCAAGTATGTTCATCGCCATCCAAGGACAATGAGCACAACTGCGACAGGTTGCCCCGTTACCGGCGGTTGGTGATTCAATAAACGTTTTGCCGGGAGATAACTGCCGCATTTTGTGGAAAATACCACTGTCTGTTGCCACAATAAATTTATCGTTAGGCAACTCCTGAGATGCCTTAATCAGTTTCGTTGTAGAACCCACCACGTCGGCCAGATCAACAATTGCTTCGGGAGACTCTGGGTGAACCAACACCGCTGCATCTTCATGCACATGCATCAGATCTTTCAAACCACTCGCCTTAAATTCCTCATGAACGACACAAGAGCCATGCCACATCAGCATGTCAGCACCGGTTTCTTTTTGTATGTAACCACCAAGATATTTATCAGGCGCCCAGAGAATTTTGTGCCCTTGATCCATCAGATGTTCTGCGACCTCAAGGGCAATGCTAGATGTAACAACCCAGTCTGATCGTGCTTTGACGGCAGCTGACGTATTCGCATAAACAACCACGGTGCGATCCGGGTGTGCGTCACAAAAAGCCGAGAACTCGTCGATAGGACAACCAAGGTCAAGAGAACAGGTCGCCTCTAGGGTCGGCATCAGAATGCGCTTTTCCGGGTTCAATATTTTCGCTGTCTCACCCATGAACTTGACGCCGGCGACAATCAGGGTTTCTGCATCAACGCTGTTTCCAAATCGCGCCATTTCTAGCGAGTCCGAGACGCAGCCACCGGTTTCCTCGGCCAGCTCTTGAATCGCATCGTCGGTATAGTAATGGGCAACTAAAACAGCGTTTTGCTCTTTCAGTAGTTGCTTGATTTTTTCACGGTAGCTCTTTACTTCGTCATCACTAAGGGTATGACTCTGGTGTAGAGGAACTTCAAACGCGCTCATGGCCATTTGTAGACAGGTATCTCTGGAATATTAGCGTATTATAACCAGATTAATGACGCATCCGAAAAGGACATACGGCAACTTTCGGTGATCGTCCCTTGAATTGGCTAAAGTGGTAAGAAATCCCCATGACAAACATCGTGTTCCTGGTTAGCGAAACCGACACTATCATCGAAGGTAATTACCTGAAATTTGCCAATGAAATGCTTGCTCGTGGCGCCAATAGCCACATTGCAGTGGTGGACTCTCTGGCACTTGTAAGATCATCGATTGTTATTCAGGGTTTTCAACTCACGACACCACTGCTGACAAATGAACCTTTTCCAAAAGACTTATCTACGTTTGAATTAGCAGAATTTGACATTGTATGGATCATGTCGCTGGGTTATCGAGAGAGTTTTTTGGACAAAATGCAAATGCTCTATGGCCTGCCCGACAGCTGTCGTATCGTCAATTCACTCAATGCCCTGATGCACTTTAAGAGCAAGTACTTTCTCGCTAGCCACGCGGAAACATTTGCACACCCGGAGACCCATGCATCAACGAGCCCAGAACAACTTCTCGATATCGTCCAGTCCGGTGGCAAATGGATAGCGAAACCACCCGCAGGAAGCTTCGGTAAAGAGGTTTATTTGCTCACTCAGAATGATCCTAATGCCGCAGTTATCCTCGACTCATTGACCGGGCTAGCGCAAAATAAATATTGCCTTCTCCAGCGATATGTTGAGGAGATAGAGGCAGGTGAGAAGCGCGTTATCTTTGCCGGCGGCGAAGTGGTTGGCCAATACATCCGAACGCCAACTAAAGACCACCGCACCAATATCATGCAAGGTGCTGCCGCTACCCTGTGCGAGCTTACCGATGAAGAATCGACATATTGCGATAAAATCGGGCAGTTAATGAAGTCCTACGACGCTGAGTTTGTTGGCATGGACCTCGCATACCCTTGGGTGATTGAGTTCAATGTCATTACCCCTGGGGGTATCGATACGATATCCCAATTAGGTGGGCCAGACCTGACCAAAAACGTGCTCGATAAGATTCTTTGAAATTGCACCAATCCAGTCTTGAGTTTTATCTTCAAACAGGTATTATACCGGCCTTCCCTTTTTGGGCCGTTAGCTCAGTCGGTAGAGCAGCTGGCTTTTAACTAGTTGGTCCCGCGTTCGAGTCGCGGACGGCCCACCAAATTGGTATTTTGCAACCTGTCTTTTGCTTAGCAAAAGACAGGTTGCATGACTGAAGCGCGCCCAGTGACTCAGGAAGACACCCCCAACTCCCGACTTGTCAACATAGCTTCATAATCGCCAAGTATCGTTCTGAACACCCATCTGTAAGAGCTTTGTACTAACTGACCTATTGCTGGAGAGGATCTACCCGCATGTTCGGGTTGGCAAGCCTTTACCACCGGTAACACGACTACGTCGCTCTAGTAGCATCACATCGTGCCAGGCGCCATCGACATGGCCATATCGTTCTCTGTAACCCACCTCACGAAAACCAGCTTTTTTGTGCAAAATAATACTGGGCATATTATCGACAATGATGTGTGCCTGTAGCGTCCAGTATCCGGCTACCTCCGACCCGACCACCAGCGCGTCTAGCAGCGCGGCAGCAACCCCTCTACGTTGCGCTTTTTCATCTACGTAGACGCTGACCTCAGCGACACCTGCGCTGCCTCAGTTGTCGGCTACGGGTGCAAGTGCTGACCACCCCAGCACCATACCAGAATCATCTCGAGCAACATTTCGACAAATTTCCAGATGTCCTGCATTCCAATCTTTCCAGCGCGAAGGTGTTGTCATAAAAGCGGCAATCCCGGTCGCTAAACCCTGACCGTAAATTGTACGAACCTGCACCCAGTCCTTTTTTAACATTTCTTCGATGTGGATTTTCATACCCTTAACCTAAGACCAACTCAATACGACACCTAAATGTTAACCCGAAATTTAGATGTGGGACCAACGATTTTGCAACGAAATGACTAAAACCTACCTGATTCACCGTCAAGCAAATCAAAAACTCCTTCCTCCTGCAGCACGCGCATACCCAGCCGTTGCTTCGAGATACCCGGACGCAGCAAATAGTCAAAACTGAGTCGACCTCCGGTTTCATCCGCTTCAAAATTACGACAATCGACCTGATGAGAGACACTCAAACTCTCACCAAGCTCTATCAAATGCGACGAAAACATAAACAGACAATCTACTTTAGACGCAAAACGTTTCAGAATAGCCAACGAAGCATCAAGCGCATCTTTAACGTTAGTCCCTTTAAACGGCTCATCCATAATCGCCACAACGCGATAGCCTTCTGCTATCGCCCTCGCCACTGCTTTGGCCCTCAGTGCCTCTGCTCGAAAATAGCTCACGCCGCCACGCAGGTCATCGTTAAGAGATATTGTACTGAACAACCTTTGTGCAGGGACAAAGCTGAAACTTGTTGCAGGCACACCCATGCCAAGGTGCGCCATGTAGTAAGCGATAGCAAACGCACGCAGGTATGTTGTCTTGCCCGCCATATTGGGGCCGGTTAGAAACAGCACCCGATGTTTCTGGTCAATTTCTACCGGATTGGCTACTGGTTTCTCCAAGAAAGGGTGTACTACATTTTCTGCACTCACCCGAAGCGGACCTTCTTTCAAATTGGGCATGACAAATTTGTTATCACGTGTGACATCTGCCATGGCAACCAGCGCATCAATCTCATAAACGAGCACTAACAAACGCGCCAAAGCTTCCTTTTCTCGCAATCGGAAGACCTGATCAAGCCGGAGAATTTTCCAAACCCAGCTTCCTACCTCTTCAGCCGGCACCGTCGTCAATTCGGTGTCGTTTACCAACACACGCATCTCTTCAATCAATGGCGCAATTTCTCCTACCGCTGATGCTAATTCGTCGCGCAACAGGAATGTCCGTAGAGAGCGAATCAACCTGCTAGCCAGTTGGACACCTCGCACAATACTTAGGTAGTGACTGCCATGATTGGCCCATAGTGCAAATGCACCCACCGTGAATTCAACGGGATTTTCTTCAATTACCATTGGCATCACTTCATGGGCATAGTGATCGGTACGACTAGCGGCATAAGCAGAGGGCAGCTTTGTAAACGCTTCCCGATTTACCAGAATAAACGTGATGGCGTCTTGGGTTGCGCGAATTCGTTCAGGGTTTGACGAAGGTAATCCCATACGCTGCTTAAGTCGTCTGGCACCACCCTCGGTACGTGCCAGATTACAAAACTGAAAAAGCGTAGCATCGCCCTCTTCTGAGCTGAATATTTCAAGATCTTTCAGTGTATGCGCATCAAGAATCAGGCACTCGTCTGCGGTATTTTGAGAGGTTGCGACACTTGAAGAAGAATCTTCCATTGCTCGAGAATCCTGAATTCACCCCGCCCTTTTGGGCATCTGAGATATCATAGGTTTATTTCGTTAGGTTGTAACCATACACCGTCTAGTGCCCTGAAGGTTGATCGGTGCTTCAGCTTAGCCTATAAAGATAACCTTGAACCGGCATGTTTTTACTTTTCAGGATCCCGTAATGAACAAAGTAGACGGACTACACCACCTCGCAATTACGACCGCAGATATGAAATCCCAGATCGCGTTTTTCACAGAGATACTAGGCATGGAACTGGTAGCTCTCTACTGGATGCATGGCGTAGAAAATACCTGGCACGGCTTTTTGCGCCTGAACGATGAAAGCTCAATAGCCTTTGTCTGTAATCCTGATATCTCCAAAATACCTATTAGAATGGGAGAGACCCACGCCGGAAATCCCGGAGCCAACTGCGCTGCTGGTACAATGCAGCATGTTGCGCTCAGCGTAAAAAATCATGAAGAGTTACTTGCCATGCGCGATCGATTGCGCGCACACGGTGTCCCGGTGATGGGCCCGATGAACCATGGTATGTGTGTGTCGATGTACTTTGCTGGCCCCGAGAACTTATCTCTGGAACTCTCTTATTCCGATGAGCCCATTAATCAGGCCGCTTGGATAGATCCGGAAGTGGTTGAACTCGCGGGTATCAGTGCAGAGGAGCTTGCACGGTTCAAGAAGCCTGCTGATTTTACCGACAGTAAAGGAGAGGTTCCCCAGCCAGATATCGCAACAACGGCAGGACCTCATCTGACTAATTACCCTCCCGGCGCCTACGAAGCTAGCATGAGACTCCCTGACAAAGTCATTTGGGCAGCAGTAGAAAGCGAACCGCCGGTAGACTTGAACGCCTAAGAAAAAGAGCCTACCGCATCGATTAAAATGATGATGTTTTAAATTTAAGTTCGTAATCGCTTTTTATATGAAAATCGCGAGGGTTCGCTCAACGAACCAATATCCTGCAATAGTGCCCGCACCATATAGCGGCATCCTCACAATACTCGTCAAGACCTGTGAATCTGCAACACCACTTGGCTTCGTGCCGGCCAAGCGCCCAAACACAGCTACAAGTCCTAGCGCCACGATCACAACAAGCAACTGCCCCACTTCAATCCCAATATTAAAAAACAACAAAGCAACAATAACACTATCTTGGGGCAAGCCGATTTCAGCTAACGCCCCGGCAAAACCCAAACCATGAAGCAAACCGAACAGTGCTGATACAACCCAAGGCGCCCGGGTCATGTAACCTTTGTTTCCTCGCAACGCCTCCGCCGCGAGGAACACAATACTTAGACCAATGAGCGCTTCCACCGGCGCCTGCGCCAACGTTAGCAGCTCAAGCGACGAGAGGCCCAGCGTCACTGAGTGCGCTACAGTGAAACTGGTGATTACCTTAAATAGATTTTTCCATCCATGCACTACGTAAAGCAGCACAAGCACAAACAGTACATGATCAATGCCAAATATCAGATGCTCCACGCCTAGAACAATATACACCGGCACGGCCGGCACACTTTCTCCAACATTCAGCACTGGCCTCGACGATGAAATAAGGTGACTTTCTTCCTCGCCGTCACTCCCTCTGATTGTGACCATTGTATCGACCAGCGTCTTTTCAAGCCCCTCAATTTCAATAGTCCTCAACCCATCAGAATCACAGATGAGCTGGAAGTTTTCCTGAAGCGCAGCGCCGTTCACAAAAGACGTGATCTCACCTGCAGTGCAATTGGCTTTGAGTCGCAGATTGGGATAACGCCCGTTGATTTGGGGCTGCCTAAATGCAACCGACCAACTCTGATCGTCCAGTTTAGTCAACTTGACAACAGAGGGGCGCATTTCGTCCGCGACTGAAAAACCGCTCACAAGCATTAGCATGAAGAAAAAAATCTTCCCCAAGCAAACCAATACCGGATTGACCCTAGTCTTATCGATGCTCAATATTTGTCTGCTCTAGTAAGGATTCAAAGTAGCCCTTTAGCTTCTGGCGTTTCTGATTTTCTTGATAATCAGCCAATACCTTCATTTCTATCGATGCAATCGGCACAGCCGCAGGCTCATCAACACGTTCAAGTCGAACAAGGTGATATCCGAAACTGCTCTTAAAAGGACCCGCCCATTCACTGAGCAAAAACTCATCGACGACATCGGCGAATTCCCCTCCTAGGATATTGCTAATGTCACGCTTGCTTCGCGCGAAATACTGACTGTTCAGCATGGTTACTTCACCCAGATTTTTCCAATCACTCAGCGAATCTAATGTGAGCAGTTGTTCTGTAGCAAGGGCTTGTTCAGAAAAATATATCTGCGAAAAGGAGTAGCGGCGAGGCTCCGAATATTTCTCTATATTGAGCCGATAAAAACCTTCTAGTGTCTCGCTATCGGGGATTTCACCATTGATATCTTCAGCTAGAAACTCGAGTTTTTGCACAAGACGTCTACGAATAATCGTATCATCACGATCAAGATTGAGGCGCAGAGCTTCGCGTAACATCACTTCTTCTCTTACCCATGAATCTATCAGGGAACCCAGTTGTTGTTCTGTTGCAGGACTACCCATTTGGGCTTGCCATAAACTAGCAAGGCGGTTGCGGACTCCGTCATCAACGACCAAGACTTCCCTTTCGGTTGTGAAATAGCTTTCAGCGGCAAACAAAAAAGCGCCTACCACAATGAACCAGAGTATCGGCTCTCTCAACATTTTGATCTCAGCTTATCACCCACAGGAAAACTAACTTTTATTCTTGTCACGGACATAACGAGTATTTCCTCACAACGAACGGCATCGTAAATATGTTCAAACCAGCCTCGTTTTTTTGCGCAAATAATAGTCTTTTTCGTAGCTCGACGCGAATGTTCAACAGTGTACATCTACCGATTTTCTCAGTGTCAGCCCCTGGCTAACGAACAAATTTAATCCCCATGATGACGAGTAACCAATATTAATTCTTGAATCTCTTATACATGGACAACGCAGCCTTGAGGTCAAAGAGTTTAAACCCCTTGTCAGCGAAATCTTTGAGGTCGCTTTCGTCAGGAAAGGTGAAATACTCACCTCCACTTTGCTGATCTTTTGTCTCAGGCACATCACCTCTTTCGAAGATGTTGATCGTATCGATGATGAGATCACAACCATCGGCATAAATCTTTAGGACATGATCTAGGTATGATTCACGGTCATCCACTGGCATGTGCGTGTGGCCAATTATTCTACCTGTGTCGATCGTTGCATCATCAATATAATGCAACGTTGTTCCAATAGACCTTTCTCCCTTCAACATCGCCCAGAATGTTGCCATCACGCCTCGGTAAGCGGGTAACGTTCCCGAATGCAGATTGATGACCCCATAGGCAGAAGTGCCGATCACCTCAGCTTTCAAAATGACACCGTATCTGACAGATACGATAAGATCAGGGGCGAACTTTGCAAGTTGTTCAATACTGCTAGCTTGATTGATTCGGTTTTCTACCCGAACCGGATAGTGATACTTTTTAGCAAGACCATCAATGGTTAACAGTTCACCCTGTTGCTGGTTAGAGATAAGATCATTGAGGATACCCTGCTCTACAACGCTTAAGTCCACAAGCGCCTGCGGCTTTCGCTTTTTGTTATTCCCAACGCGTTCCGATACTAGAATAGCGATCTCGTGATGGGCAATCTCTGGCAATAGATAGTTGAGCGCAACGGTGCTTGCCAAATCCCTGTTTAGCAGAATCAAGATATTCATATCAGGGCTCTTTGAATTCCAAAGGCATATCAAAAGTCATCGTATCTTTTACCAGCTTCGAGGCATGACTCGTATCAAATAGTGAAGTCGCTGTGACTCGCAACATGACATCCTATTGGATGTCATTACATACTCTCATCTCTAGCTGTTTATCGGGCTTGCCATCGGTGCGCTGCATCAACCAAAACTTCCTGCGATTGTAACAGTCGTTCAAGATGCATCCTCATGCTACGCCTTTCGATTTGATCCACCATAACGCCCCCTGTGCCCGGTCGATAAATAAACTGGTGCTCGACTATTTGATCAAGACTTCTGGGCTCTGACAGATATGCCAGAAGCCTGCTCTCGCGAGAGTCTATCATCTTCCTGTATTTCTCAAGCATAGTCAGGAATTCTCTACGTCCTTCGATCAACCCCTTGTGATGGAAAGTTAACCACCAATGAGCTTCTACGCTTTTCAGCAGTTCAAGGCTTTGTTCAAAATCTACCAAACTTGACCAGCCATCACCGTAGTAGGGACCAAAAGACGTTAGATCTATATCGCCGAGCACACAAAGTCGCTCGTCATTATTTTCCCAATCGATGAGTAAACAGGAATGTCCGCGTGTATGCCCGGGCGTATGAATAATTTCAATACTGACGCCACCTAAATCAAACTTATCACCATTAGAAAACGACTGGACATCGGGACGACTCTGGTAGAAATAATCCTTAACCACTGAAGCTTTCCATGCTGCTGCAGGCTCACCTTCGTATCCAAAAATTTCCATCAATCCGGAGAGCGACGCCAGACCCAGAGCATCTTCCGCATGCGCAAAACACGAGGCTTCAGGAAACAAATGCAGACCGGCAATGTGATCCTCATGGACATGGGTCAGCAGTACCATGTCTACATCAGGCAGATTTGCCTTACGATCAACAACGCCCAAAGAGGGGTCGATCATCACGGTTTTTTCCTGCCCTTTGACTACCAAGGTATTTCCCTGTGGATATTTACCATTTTCACGGCCAAATAATATCGTTAGGGGTCCGATTACTCGTTCTGTTAACGCTTCACTCATTGACTACAAACTTCCCTCAACAAAAAACTGATTCGACCCGTCTCGATCTCTGCTCATCAGAATAGACACCAAATGACGTAAGGTAATTAATATAGGCATCGCCATAGACCATTAGCAATCTTCACCGGAGCGCGGTTCCGAAGTCCTATTTGGTCGACGCCAACGGGCACAATAACCAATTACCCACCATTCAGCCATTCGCTTTACCTTACCAGATGCAAGCTTTTCTAACGCTCAAAAAGCAAAAGGATTCAATGTCTATCACGCCAGAAGGCATATGCGCCGGTTATCCCATCGTGCAATCGTCGATGCTACATTTCTTCGCTGTAAACTGCAGTCCACAAAATCGTAAGCAGCATCATACGGATTTTTTTGGTTCGAGCCGTCAAGTATATTTTTGGTGGCTCTCCTGATTCATCTTGCAAGTTTCCGCAATAAGTTCTCCGATTTTCCTAGTCATGCCAAACCGCGCGGGCGAAAAGAACAAAGACTGATTGTTTCATCGCGAATGTATGCGTTGTGAAGATATCCGGGGCAACATGATTGATCACGCGTAACAATAGCTTGACCATCAACATCTATTGCGACTAGAGTCTTTGGGTCCTTCACCCCTAATAGCGTTGGAGTATATTCATGCCGAGCCTTCAAAAACTACCCGCAACTGCAAGCACAGATAAAATTATTGACATCATTTCTCGAGACGGTGCCCTGATTCTGGAGGATGTACTCGACGCCTCGGAACTTAAGCAGTTTCGGCAGGAACTCGATCCTTATATGGAGGCGACTGAAAATGGCCGCGATAAGTTTAGCGGACATCAGACTACCCGGACGGGCTCATTAATCACTCGCTCTGCGCGAGCCAGAGATATGGTCATGAATAAGACTGTAGTCGATGCAGCTAACGCATTTCTTGCACCTTATTGCCAGCGCATACAACTACATTTGACTCAAATCATCAGATTAAAACCCGGCCAGGGAAAACAGATGATTCATCGTGACCGTTGGGCGTGGGGAAAATATATGCAAGACAACATCGAACCACAGTTCAATACGATATGGGCGATCACCGACTTTACCGAAGAAAATGGCGCAACTCAGGTCGTACCCGGCAGCACTGCGTGGCCCGATGATCGTAAAGCAAAACCAGAGGAGATTTGTCAGGCGACGATGTCCGCCGGCTCTGTCTTATTGTATAGCGGTAGTGTCTTTCACAGTGGCGGCGAGAACAAATCTTCGTCTGATCGCATCGGGGCCAACCTAACCTACACACTGGGCTGGCTAAGACAGGAAGAAAACCAATACCTCTCATGTCCACCAGAACTTGTCCGGGAATACCCTACCGAACTCCAAGATATGTTGGGCTATACCATGGGCCAATATGCTATGGGGTACTACACGCCTCCTGAGCTACCAGGGAAACAACCCGAGTGTGTCAGCCCAGCATTTGCTGTCCGAGAAGTAGATTCAGCCGCAATGGGCGGCGAAGACCTGCTTGATGCTACGAAGCAGTAACACTGAAAATTTATCTTATTACATACCTATGTATGTAAGCGGAGAAAAGAGACTATGAGCGAAGAGCAGCAAATTAAAGATGCTATACAAACCTATTTTGAATGCATGTATGAGTCCAGTGAAGATAAAACGCATGCGGCATTTCATCCTGATGCAAAGATAACCGGTTATCTTGAAGACGGGCTAAAACAGATGTCGGTAAATGAATTCGCCGATCTCGTCGCGAGTCAACAACCCTCCGCGAAAGAAAAAGGCGAAGCGGCACGCCTCGACATCCTCTCTATTGACATCGCAGGTGACACCGCAGTCACACGCGTTCGTGATGACTATCTCGGACTCACATTCTTGGACACCTTATCGCTGCTTAAGACTGATGGTAATTGGCGTATTTACAACAAGCTATTCCACGTCGAAGGCAGCGCTTGATCAGCAACCATTATCGACGGTATCAAGCACCGACTTTCATTTCGGCGTATTGAATAAAATAGGACTCGAATCTTCGAAGCCGCACATATTGATGGAACTAAGGGCTACCGTAGGTATCCGATCAGACGTTTGTCGCTTCTAACGCATTGTAACGATAAAGCTTATCCATCGTATGATTACCAGCTGAACGCGCAGCTCTATTTCGCAACCAAGCTTTTATGCCAGACAGATGAAAAACAGTCGCATTACGACGTGAGCCATTTTGAATACTTGCTGTTCTGCCGCGGCGTAGGGCTTCATAATGTTGCAAGCTGGCGGCAGTGTCATCATTCGACGCCAAGCATCCGGCAATGACCGCTGCATCTTCAATCGCCATTGCCGCACCTTGCGCCATAAATGGCAAGGTTGGATGACAGGCATCCCCGAGCAGGGTCACCCGTCCCTGCCCCCAATGTCGCATCGGTGGTCGATCATATAACGCCCACTTAAACAGAGAGTCCCGGTCGGCATTATCAATTAATTGGTGTATATCGGAATGCCAGCCGGCGAAATCGGACTTAAGCTCGGCATAATCACCGGGCTCGGTCCAAGACTCAACATCCCAGCCTGCTTTTTCCACGACACAGACACAGTTAACAAAATCTCCACGACGAACATAATAGTGTACAAAATGTTTACGAGGGCCCCACCAAGCAGTCGACATAGGGCGAATCAACCCTTTCGGAAGGCGTGCCACAGGCACCATGGCCCGCCAGGCAACATTGCCTGTGTAGCGAGGATTTTGTTCACCCCATAGCCCAGCGCGAACAACAGAACGAATGCCGTCAGCGCCAATCAGCAGATCGCCCTCATAGCGCGTATCTCCGACCTGTATTGTGACACCACCGCTCCTAGCCGCTCTTTCCTCGTGAAAGCTTTCGACACTCGCGTTCACATGTAATTCAATTTCCGAGCGGTTTTTTGTGGCATCGACCAAAATTTTTAGCAGATCGCCCCGGTGAATATGGTAGTAAGGCATGCCATATTTTTTTAACGCTGTTTCGCCGAGCACAGACTCACTGATGACTTCACCGGTTCGCCAATGACGGAACTGGCTACCCTCTGGTAAAAATGCTTTTGTTCGAAGCTGTTCTTCCAAACCTAGATCATGCAGAACCCGACTACAATTGGGTGACAACTGTATCCCCGCTCCAACTTCGCTGAATTCGGACGCTTGTTCGAAGACGCTGACGCGACAACCACGTTTTGCTAAACAAAGCGCGGTGGTCAGACCGCCGATACCACCACCGGCAATCAAAACATGTAAGTCGTTTGCGCTAGAGTTCAATTCAGCTTCCTTGTGCAGCATAAATTGAGTCGAAAAAACCGAGTCAATTGAAAATCAATATTATTAGCTAAGGTTGAATCCACGGTGTCCTTCATCTTTCACTTCGTTTAGTTTCTGCCGATATGCTGGGGCGTCTCCTAGATAAATCATATGTCTCAATACGTCGTGACCCTCCACCTTCGAATTGTATCCCGTAAACCAGGACTTCGTATTTGCGATCATTGAACCCTCATGAAACCCTTTTACGTGCTCAAGCCATTCGTTTTCAGCACTCTGTTGCGCTTCTACTCTCGAGCAACCTTCCGCATTGAGAAACACAATGAAGTCCGACGCCCACTCCACAGTGGTTTCAATCGCGGGTGGAAAGTTAGTCGAAACAGACGCACCCTGAGGACCACCGAGCTTGAATTATTGTATCGAACATCAAACGCTCCTCTTGAAGCATTTGTGCGCCAGCGCATCCAGCTTTGCTGGGTCAAGTATACCTTCCAGACCAATAGCCACCACTTGGCACAGATCAACGCTGCGCGATTCAGTCTGTTTAACGTCACAACGCTTACCAACAATTTGAAGTTCGAAGGACCCACCTATCTCATTCTTAAACAAACCTTTACAACGTAACACTTCCGTCCCAATCCCGGAGGTAAAGCGCGTCAGGGCAGCACGGGAGACCGGCGCATCAAAACTGTAACTCCAACAGCCGTAATGTTCATGTCCCTGCATATCAATATCGGCGCTCGCAGCACGAGAATCAACATCAAGAATAACCGAGAGCGGCACGTCACAGTTAACACAGGAGATAACCGCAGCCGCATTCGTTAGATCAGCAAGCCAGCTATTCAGATTTTGTTCTTCGCCATCGGCAAGCAAATCCACTTTATTTAACAATATCAGGTCAGCAGCCTTGAGTTGTCGCCGAATCGTACGGCCGACATATTTATCAACCGCTTTTTCTTGCACCGACTCGGCATCCACGACAACAACAATTCCAGCCAGCTCAAGGGTTAGACCATTCCCATACTGAGACAGGTTGTTAACATCCGCGACGCCGCTCGCCTCAACAACAATATGCTCTGGCTGTGGATCGAGCGCCATGAGCGTTTCCAGCGCGTCACTAAAACCATCCGTCAGCGTGCAACATACGCAACCATTGGCAAGATTAATCTGTTTATCACTGCGAGACTCGATAAGCTGCGCATCAATGTTGATATCACCAAAGTCGTTGATCAGCAGCGCGATACGCTTTGGTCTAGGATTTAGACCTTCATTACTCCGAAGTATTCGGTTCACCAGCGTCGTCTTCCCGGCCCCTAGGTAGCCGCCCAATACAGTGAAGCCGATCATCAGTCCTCCGGAATTGCTGCCTGATGCTTCGTTCCTGCAAGCACCGTACCCCAGACCTTGATATCACGAATATGCATTGAGTCAACACTCAGCGGGTCTTCTTCGAGAATGGCAAAGTCTGCTTTTTTACCAGCTTCAAGCGACCCTATTTCATCATCCAAATGCATCTGGTACGCAGCAGAAATCGTCACGGCTTTAAGGGCTTCATAGGGGCTGATCTTTTCGATTTCGCCTAACACTCGCCCGCTCGGAGTGACACGATTAACCACACACCACATCGTATGAAGCGAGCCGAGTGGCGTCACACCCGCATCGGAGTGTATTGAAAAAGAAACGCCTTCGCGCAGCGCTGAAGCACAGGGTTCGATGGCATTTGCTCGTTCGGGCCCAACGGTGATGTCGTAGTGCTGATCTCCCCAGTACCAGATATGGTTCGAAAAGAAATTGGCACACAACCCTAACTTGGACATTTTTCGAAGCTGCGCTTGAGTCGTTAGTTGTGCGTGAGTAATGGTATGACGATGATCAAGCCAAGGATCCTCACGCAAGATTTTCTCAACCGTGTCTATCGCCAGCTGCTGGGTTAGATTTCCATTACAGTGCATGTGAACATTCAGCCCTGCACGGTGGAACGGACGTAACCAATCGGCAAACTGCTCTGGCACGGTTAAAAGCTGTCCGTGATCTTCTCCGCTGAAGTATCCAGGTTCATCGATCAGGGCACTAAAACCCTGAATCGATCCGTCAAGAACAAACTTGACGCCAGGGAAACGTAGTTTTTCAGTTTGTTTTTTCTGCAATTCGACGAACTGATCCGCAACCTCATCAAAAGCCGCTGCGGCACCTGGCATAGCAGGAATATTGTACTGCGCAACCCGCAAAGGATAATGCTCATCATTCGTTATCTGTTGCCACATGGAAAGCGCTTTGGGCGCAAGAATTGAAGCGCCAGCCAAGTCTGTGCAGGTGGTGATGCCTGCGTTTCGCGCCAGAGCGCCTAAATCCCTAATGGCCTGCTCCGTATGATTCACCATTTGTACAATTCGATTGCCTGTCTTACAAGACGACATCGCTGCAGGCTCACGTAACTCTCCATCTAGTTCACCATCACTATCTCGGCCGAGCCCCTCGATGTTCATGCCTTTGGTCACATTATTTTCTGCCAACATCGCGGTGTTTACTGTGGCGAGGTGCCCGCTGGCATGCTGTAAATAAATAGGACGAGTTTCCGACACTTTATCCAGTTCATGACGAGTAAGCCGAGCTTGATCAGGAAAGTAAATCGGGTCAAAACCAACAGCTACCAATGGCTGATCTGGATCATCTAATTTTGACTCGGCTAATTTCATCGCATCAATTAGCGCATCATAACTCTTGATACCCGGGGCGGAGGAACCATCAGGCAGCTTCCTTTCAAAGTACCCCACGTAAGGTAGGAGCATCATACCGCCTGCCATGACGTGAGCATGGGCCTCAACAAAACCCGGCACAATCACATGTTCGGAAAAGCTGTTATCGAGCTTATAGTCTCCCCAACCGGCTACCTCTTCCAGAGAACCCACGCCAAGTATGACCCCATCGCGGACAGCAACATGGGTTCCTTCCGGGTTTGAGGGATTCATCGTGATAACTTTTTTTGCCCGATATATGGTGATACTCAAGAGATCTTCCTTATTCATTCGATTGGCAGTTGTGCTCCAGACTAAGTCATCATTGCTTATGGCTCAAGTAACGAATCGAATACCGGGAAGACGGAGTTGAATCCTGGGTCGTTTGGACTCGTCGTCTGAAAAAAATAGCCTATGCCGCATAGTTCTAGCGGTTGCTTGGCGCTTGGCGGGTCGAGTGAAACTAAATCCAAAAAAAAGCGTTTCAGATCTGGGTTTGGGATTCGTTACCATCGCCAAGAGACGCACCTACTGCTGCGACACCGATGATAGGCAACCTACGGGCAGCGCCCTGTCTCCCGGAACTGTTTACCGCAGGAAGGAAGATTTTGCACGGGTTCTGTCTCTAAGCACTGATCATCTCACCAGACGCTGAGTGACTTTGACCTCGCCTTTAGTCTGGCAAACCAAGTACGCGCTTGGCGATAATATTTAGCTGAACCTCTTTGGTACCACCGGCAATCGTCAAGGATTTCTGGTACAGCCACTTTTTCAGAAATGTCAGTTGCTTTGGATCTGCCGTCGCCTCATCCCAAAGCAGACCCTGACTACCCATCGCAGCAACCAGCAACTCATCACCATCCTGAATATTGAGTGCATTTGTTAACTTAACAGCCGATGAAGTAAATCCCGGTGCATGCGACTGGGATTCTTCAATCGCCCTGCGCTGGGTCAAACGCTGGGAATGAGAGTTCATCTCAAAGATCGTTAGCCATTCTCTGAGCTGCGCATCAGAAAGTTTACCTGCGGAGACACCGACATAGTCCTTCACTAGATCTGGCATTTTACTCGTCTCGACGCGACCTCCCTGTGACCCCGAGATATTAATACCCGCATGAGTAGAGCGTTCAAACTGAAGCAGTCGCTTACCAACAGTCCAACCATGGTCGACACCACCGATCAAATCTTCCTTGGGCACGATTGCATCTTCAAAGTAGGTTTCACAGAAGGGCGAGGCCCCAGAGATCAACTGGATAGGCGAAACTCTCACCCCTGGCTGGCTCATGTCGATGAGGACAAGACTTATGCCGTCATGCTTAGGCTTATCCGGAGATGTTCGCACGAGCGCAAAGATATAATCACAGTCTTTCGCATCGCTGGTCCATGTTTTTGATCCGTTAATCATGTAGTTATCGCCATCAAGTACGGCTTTTGTGCTCAGATTTGCGAGGTCTGACCCTGCACCAGGTTCGGAATAACCCATCGCCCAGGCACCCTCTCCCCTCGCGCATATGGGTAACCACTTAGCTTTCTGCTCGTCGGTACCAAATTCCAGAATCGTCGGGCCGATGTAGTTGACACCGCGCCCGGTTAAGGGCGTTCGAGCACCGATACGCGTCAGCTCTTCGATCAAGACTTTGTACTCTTCCTTTCCTATCGCTGCTCCGCCATATTCTTTTGGCCATGTTGGTACTGTCCAGCCCTTTTCAGCCATTCGCTCCAGCCAGAGCCTTGTGTCAGTCTCAAGTTCAATTTTCGAGCTGCCAAGAGGTATATATCCGGAACCGCGTGCGCCCTCCGGACAATTTTCTTCGAGCCAGCTTCTGGTTTCCGTGCGGAACTTTTCTAAACCACTCACATTACACTCCATACTAAATGCTTTTATCTCGTATCTCTCTGGTGTTAACTTAGCAAAACAAAAGCCTGCGAGAACATCAATGATATACGAACATATTAATTATCAGATCAGTGATCATATCGCGACCATCACATTAAATCAGCCAGACAGACTCAACGCTTTGACTCCCTTAATGCGCAAAGAATTTCTTGATGCCATGGTGGTTAGCGATAACGATTCAGATGTTCGCGTGATCGTCATAACGGGTGCCGGTCGCGGCTTCTGTTCTGGCGGGGATATGAAAGCCATGAGTCAAGCCACTGCTAAAGGCGGCCGTGATGCATTCAATGAGAGGGTCACACCTATCAGAGACAAGGTTGTGCTAGCGATGCGAAACGCAACTAAACCCGTCATCGCAGCAGTCAACGGCGCTGCTGCCGGTGCAGGCATGAACATCGCGCTGGCTTGTGACATTCGAATTGCTTCCAAAACAGCACGTTTCGGACAAACATTTTCGAGACGTGGCCTGCATCCGGATTGGGGCGGCACCTACTTTCTACCACGCATAGTCGGTATGGCTAAAGCGTGCGAGTTGATCTGGTCAGGCAGAATGATCGATAGCGACGAAGCGCTTTCACTCGGCATCGTCTCCGAACTTACTGAGCCGGAAGAATTAATGAACAGAACACTTGCGATGGCAAAGTCCTTCGCTGACGGACCACCCATTGCTATTCAATTGGCTAAGCGTGCCATGTACAAAGCGGAGAATACGGATTTACGTGAGGCTCTTGAGTTTGAGACGTTTGCCCAAAATCTGGCGCAGGGTACGGAGGACGCGAAAGAAGGAATTCGGGCATTTGTTGAGAAGCGCGAACCAGAATTCAACGGGCGCTAGACATTTGTCATTAAATTGTATTCCCGGCAATTTTTCTAAGCGTTGTTAGCTTCCAACCCAAAAGCCAGCGAGTGCTCAACCAATAATTCAAAAAACCACCACCAAAGCCGGCCTGGGATCTAAAGCCTTGATAACGATAGCAGCATCGCTGTAGCATGATTGACTGCGCAAAAAGGGGAGAGGTACATGTCCAACGCAATCAGACATAGCCCTGAAGATATCAGGCTTTGGCAACATGAAGGCTTCGCAATCATGCCTGCGTTTTTCTCGAGGGAAGAGATCGAACCTATTTTTGCTGACTACGAACAGGTCTATGGTGAACCGCACAGAAATGCGACCGACGGAGAACCAAACCGCAAAACGCTAAAAACTCCGCTCGGGAAATTTAACAACGACCAATTCCGGAATATGGACACCTTTCCCTATGAAGGCTCACCGGAACTAATGATGCTCTCCCTGCATCCTGCCCTCATCGCTTTTGCTCGCGATGCTTTAGGGGTGCAAAAAGTACAGCTGTATCAATCACATACCTGGGCAAAATTCACCGGACTTACGGACTACGAACAGCCCTTTCATTGCGACTTTGGCAATCATACCCTGACGGTACCGTCGGACAACATAGCAGAACGCGCAGTAGATATTGTTGTCTATTTCACGGATGTCACCAAAGAACACGGTGCGCTGCACTACGTCACCAAATCCGATAGTAATCAGATACTGAGACCTGGCGCCATTGCCGCATCAGAGGAAAACCAACAGCTGGCGCTGCGAGCCAAAGAAAAGGCAATGACCTGCAAGGCAGGAGATATCGTCGCACACGGCATCGACACCTTCCATCGAGGCACAAATCTTACGATTAAAAACGGTTATCGCTATTCCATGACAATCGGGTACAAGGCAACCGGGAACCACAATGTTAGCTACCACGTCTGGCAAGCAGCAACCGGGCGCAACTGGACACCCATTTTTGAGATGGCGACACCCGAGCAGTTGGAATGTATCGGTATACCATTGCCAGGTGACCCTTACTGGACCAATCGGACGCTTAAACTAACCCAGTCGCGCTGGCCAAACTGGAACATGAAGCAGTATTTTGAGCAAGCCATCGTAAATCAATAACCCGTAAGTTCTAGATAGCCATCACCCACAGAAAGCCCTGATTCAGCGTCAATTACCTTCACCGGCCCCTCCCAATAGGGAAACGTTGTGTTAAGCCAATGATCTGGCCGAGGCGCCTTAATAATCCACTGCTTACCTCTACCAGGCAACTCAAGCTGCCAGTGCAAAGGGAGGTTTCGAGCAGCCGAACCTCCGATTTTTACCGAGGCCTGTTGAATTGGTTTAAAAATCATATCCACTGCAGAGAGTGATTCTGATACTCCATTAGCTGAAACTAATGTTCCACTGTACCAATGTTTTCCATTCACTTGTCGAAGGCGATAAACCATCAAGGCTTGCCCATCATCCAAGTGGACCGAGAGCCAATCCCAACCTGGTTGGTCCGAGGCCAGAGGCTGAGAACTCCACTCCCTGTCGAGCCAGGCTTTACCGTCCAGCTTGATTTCAGACCCGGCATCTATCAAAGACCCAACAACACTAATATGGGGCTGACTGTAGTAATAACTGGCTTGGCCTTTCTCAGACTTTTGACTAAATCCGTTTTCACCCTGTAGCACCCAAGGTGTAACTGCATTCAGATTTAGCTCGATGCGTTTATCCTGAACAGTAAAGGTCAGCACACCCGGCACTGGCGCACTCGAATGTCCCACCAATGACCAGTTATCCAACCAACCTGAGAAAGCACCCTCAGGGTTCACTTGCACACCCGCCTGACCTATACCCCCGCGTGCGAACCTTTCTTCATACAGATGCCCCTCTGGCGTGCTTATTGCCGCATGGGCCATCCAGATTTGATTGTTAGACCAGCTGTCTCCGGGCTCGTCCGGGCTCATGGATTGCCTGAACAGCGTCCAGTGGACACCGTATTCACCCCCGGAATCATCTGTTAAGTTTGCTGTCAGGTACCACCATTCTATTTTGAATGCACTGTGAGGCAAATGATCTCGGGGGAACTGAATATTCTTACCTGGTACTACCGGGGCATAACCCGCGGGACTACTTCTGAGCAACTGGTAGTTGTCCGCAGCAAACAGGTCAGAAACAGCAAAACACATCGCCAAAACCAACAGCAACAAAACCTGCACACTCCTCACAATCCCATACCACCTAGTTGTTTTAGGGCTACAGGCAATCTTCGACGAACCTGCAGCGCAACGATCGCCAGCGCACTAATCACAACCATAACGGTCACCATCGCTAATTGCATAACAGGCATCCAGGACCAGACGAGTGGCATCGTCCACCCGAAAGCGACGACATTAAGTTTATAAACCAGCATCCAAGAAAGCACCCAACCTAACGGTATCGCCAACAAACCGGTCACCATCACCATCAACAGCAATGGAAATGCAACAAGCTTAAACCATTCCTGAAAGGTCACACCCAACGAGTACCAGTGGGCGTACTCGGGTAATCGCTGCTGATGCACAGCGAGCAGAGCTGCCAATAAAGCAACACCGGCGACCACTAATGTCAGACTATTGAGTGCTGCTGTTATCTGAAATGTTCTGTCAAAAATTTCGAGAGATACACGTTTGATATCTGCTTGTCGGATCCACTCCCCCGGATCAATACCTTTCTCAATCAGGGTTTGTTCGGCCATCTCAAGCATCCCCGGCGCAACCCAGAGCGCAAGCCCCTCTGAACGTACATTCTGCCAGCGTTGCTTTACTACGTCAGACGGTAAGTAAAAACGATAGTAAGGAGTACCATAGTCGTGAAAAAAACCAACAATCACGTAACTGTATTGCTGTCCCGCCGACTCAAGCCTAACGGTTTCTCCCAGTGCCACCTGCCCTAAGTGTTTAACTTGCTCATTTGCCAGTATTGGTTGAGGATCAACTGACAAGCTAGCCCAAGGTGCACTTGCGTCGGATAACTGTTCGGGCAGTTGCATATCAACAATATCCGGCGCGCTCACATCAACGCCTTGCACTATAGCTGGTCTGCCCCTCCATCGAGTCGAAACGCCAGTTCTTTGATGACTTGCAATTCGCCATTCCGATCCGTCGGTGACGGCTAATGTATCGATATTCCCAACGGTACGCTGGATATAAATATCTGCGGAAAGCCGTATTTCCAACCAGTTGGAAAGCGCATCTCGGAACGAATTAACAAGCGTTGTGACCCCGATGTTTGCCGTTAGAGTCAGCAACAGCGCCATCAAGGCAACTCTCAATTGCGGTAGCTGGGCAAAAGCGTCACTCGCCGCCCATCGCAACTTCCAATTGCGCCTGGATAACCGGTTCAGCACCATCGAGTTTACAAACTGTATTGAAACTGGCAAAACCAGTGCTGCAGCGAAGAGAATCAAAGTCAGGACGACGAACCCATCAACAACCGTTTCTATTCTGTAAAAGCACGCAAGCGCTAGCGCGAAAAGTGGTAGTGAACTCCACATCATCACCATACGAGCGCGCTCATCCTGTTGCCACATGAGCGAACCGGATCGCCCTTCAATCACATTCATTCTCAGCCTATGCCAGAGCGGGCCCGCAAGCGCCAGTACTAGCCCTAATAACGTCATCAGCCACGCCAACAACATCTGATTGAGACCAAGTTCAATATCGGATTCAACAATCGCACCATAAAGTGACTGCAAGGTGCCCGCGACGGTTGGCAGCAAGACGCCGCTCAACACATATCCGGACATGAGTCCTCCCACCGTTCCTATAAGACTCCACCCAATCGTTTCCAGAATGATGGCAGCACCAATAACCTGCACACTCGCACCCATTTCTCTCAGTGTGTTGAATGTTCCTTGTCTCGACAGTAGCGAGAAGCGAACCGCGTTGAATACGATGAACAGTCCAACTGCGAATGACAACAAACCCATCGCAGCCAGATGTGTATGCAAACTCTCGGTCAACTGGGTCAAGTCCAGCACCTGCCGATTCTTTACCAATCTCAGGTTAGGTGGGAGCGTACTCTCGAGTTTCGCTCGAGTAGTATCATCCAAAGCGGTGACCGCGAGATAACTCAGATTTTCCTCAGCCAGAACCGAGAACGCTGCGCCTATATCCATAAACGCCCTGAAACCCTGCTGACTTCGAGATTGAATTAATGCCGGCGGCATTTTCCTACCGTTGGACAATACAACTTCATCACCCGGCAAAATATTCAGGCGTTCTGCCAATTCAGCGGAGTACCAACTCTGGTAACCAGGCTGAATAAAGGGAAGCCAACTATCACCTGCAAGTGGACTATTAGCCATACCACCACTGCCATAGGCAGCAGGAGGTAACGCTAACAGATCTACGGCAATAATCGGTATCACCTCACCCGAAGTAGTTAGCACTCGAGATTCGACCACAGGATACACTTGGGCAAACCCCTGAAGCCGAAGACTGATATATTCCTCAACGGGGATGCCGCCACCATCGGGATTGCGAATCCAATAGGCAGATTCCGCGCCCAGCAACTGATCAGCTTCACCATAACTCGCCTTGGCATGGTCATTGATCAACTGCACGGACGACCACAGGGCTACTCCAGTTAGTAAACCTATTGCCATAAACGCGGACTGTCCTGGATGTCGGCGATAGTGACTTAACAGTGTCAATAATACCCAGGTCAACTGACGCAACGTTTCCGGAAACATCATTTAGTTTTCAAGCGATGCGTTTGAGCGTCTGGACAAACGTCCACCGCTTAAATGCCATCTGTGATCCATGTAGCCAGCCATCTCCTGGCTGTGGGTTACGATTAACAAACCACTCCCGGTTTCTCGGGTTAGTTCCAGCAGCAATTGAATGACTGACCTGCTCGTTTCGCCATCAAGGTTCCCCGTAGGTTCGTCCGCCAACACTAAGCTCGGACGGTGCAACAGCGCTCGGGCTATGGCCACCCGTTGTTGCTGACCTCCGGACAACTGATGCGGCAAGCGCTTGCTAAGCGCACTGAGTCCAAGCCGCGTTATCAAATAAACAAGTAACTCCTGATCAACAGCCCCCGCGAGACGAGACTGCAGTTGAATGTTATCCATAACATCCAGTGTGGGTATTAAATGGAATTGCTGAAAAATCAGACTCAAATCAGATCTTCTCAAGGCGTTCCACTGCCTATCGCTAAATGAGGAAACTAGCTCTCCGTCAAGGAGAATATCTCCTGAATCAGGTTTATCTAGCCCAGCTATCAGATGCAACAATGTGCTTTTACCACTGCCACTTTCCCCCAGCAGCGCTGCCGACGCCGCCGACGGCAGGTCGAAGTTAACCTGGTCGAGGACCTTAACATTACCGTCTGGTTGACTGAATGTTTTGCTTACTTTCACTATCTCAAGCATATTTATCTCATGCATGCTCAGCTCAAACCGCATAATACTTAGTTTTGGGCTATTTGTTTCAAACAGTTATTCGATGATCAAATGAAAACTCGAGCTCTCAGTACTGACTTAAACCTTCCATGAAAAAACCAAGCAACGGATTTCGATGACTTACACATATAACATTCCAAACATAGACAGAAAGATCCAAAATTGATAATTTTGTCGCTTGCCCAAAGGCTCAACGTTAATGTTGATGACGCTGAACAATTATATCAGGAACAGTAACCTTCCCACGGGTAATCAATCTAAGCACATTGAAATTCGGGAGAACCTAAACATGAAGCACTATGCCGTTTTACTCACCAGCTTATTGCTCATCTTATTGGCGACACATCTGCCAGCAGCTAACGGCGCCGAGATAAACCCGAAAGTTACCGCAGCGTTAGCCTGGGAAGTGCCCGCAAATGAGTGTGGTCAACAACCCGCGCTTGCAAAAGGCGGCAGCGATCGCGATGAAAACATCAGTGGATTCGAGGTTCAGCGCACATATGGCCTCGACTCCAACACGCTGAACAGATATAAAAGAAGACAGAATCGTTGGTTAAAATGTATGACAAAATACAACCAAGGTATTGTCAACAGTATCGAAACGCTTCGCAACAGCGCCCAGTACGGTCTCACTGAATCGCAAGCAAAGATTATTTATCAGAAGATGGTTGATGCTCAAGCAGTACTCACGGCACAGCGCCCTGCTTCGCGATAAAAGTTAGCCAGCTGATCGGTGTTATCCTAGAAAAGCGCTTGCCGGAAGCATCAGATCCGCTTCACCACTGGATCTAACTGCGGCAAAATAGCTGGCGCTTCTCGGTAACACGTGTGCTGTAAAAAAGCGGCAGGTGGTAATTTTGGATGTATAGAAATCTGGATCATCGTTTACTTTTTTCATTGAAATCACGGCCGACTTCACCAATAACCAACCCGCGATGCATGTGCCTGCCCCCATCAAATAATTGAAAGCTGCAGTACTGGTCAGTACAGGGTCCTTTTTCCCCCGCATGATAAGCCACTCCGTAATCTGTTCCAGCTCAACAATTGAAGACTCCAGTGCACTAGCAACAGTCAGCAACGCCTCATGTTCTTTTGCACTATCGAGGGTTGACCGGACATCCACTAGCAAACCAGCTAATTCGGTAGCACCATCACGAAGCACCTTGCGACCAATAAAATCATTCGCCTGAATACCTGTCGTGCCCTCGTAGATCGTGGTGATTCTTGCGTCACGCATTAATTGAGCCGCACCCGTCTCTTCTATGTATCCCATGCCTCCATGAACCTGAACTCCCAGCGATGTGACTTCCTGCGACACCTCGGTTGACCAAGCTTTTGCGATTGGGGTCAGCAACTCTGCTCTCGCCAGCGCTGTCTCAGCGCCTTCATCACTTCCCCCATGACCCAAATCAAAATTCACAGCAGTGAGATAACAAAGCGCCCGAGAACCTTCCGTCAGCGAGCGCATTAACATCAACATTCTTTTCACATCTGGGTGATAAATAATCGGTGCGTTCTTTGTTATTCCTGCGTCCTGGTTAGCCACCGGCGGTTTTCCCTGAACTCGATCGCTGGCATAACTGACTGCCTGTTGGTAGGCCCTGTCGGACAACGCTACGCCCTCAACACCGACGTTAAGTCTTGCGTGATTCATCATCGTGAACATATACGACAAACCCATGTTTTCCTCGCCGACGAGAAAACCCACCGCGCCAGCACTGTTTTCACCGTAGCTCATGACACAGGTTGGGCTACCGTGGATACCTATTTTGTGCTCGACCGAGAGAGCATAAACGTCATTATGCGCCCCAAGCTCACCGGATTCTTCAACTAGGAACTTGGGTACGACGAAGAGAGAGATACCTCGAACACCCTCGGGCGCCCCTTCAACCCGCGCCAATACAAGATGAATAATATTTTCAGTCATCTGATGGTCACCCCAAGTAATAAATATCTTGGTACCGCTCAGAAGGAAGTGGTCACCATCAGGCACAGCTCTGGTTCTGATCGATGCAAGGTCAGAACCCGCTTGAGATTCGGTCAGGTTCATCGTCCCCGTCCACTCGCCGCTAACCATCTTTGCGAGATACATATCACGCAATTCGTCACTGGCATGGGACTGCAAGGCTTCAATGGCCCCCTGACCTAACATTGGGCAAAGGGCGAAGCTCAAATTCGCCGCAGACCACATCTCCATGGCTGCAATACCGATACTCTCGGGCAAACCCATGCCACCGTACTCGGGATCACAGGGGAGTGCTGTCCAGCCGCCCTCGATGAACTTCTGATAGGCCTCCGCAAACCCACTCGTTTCCCGCACATGTTTATCAACAATCTTCGAGCCAATTAGGTCTCCCACAGTGTTCAGTGGGCCGAGCACGCCACTCGCGAATTTTGCGCCTTCCTCAAGGATCGAGGCGATGAGTTCAGCGTTACTTTCGGCAAACCGAGCCTGATTGTAAACGCGACCAATATCGGCAACCTCGTTCAGTACAAAATTGATTTCTTTTAGGGGCGCGGTGTAGTTAGACAAAGTTCTCTCTCTGGAATTATCGGATTAAAACGAAACTCTTTGGGTAGGCTATATCATCGTATTCAGTAGATGTGGAAGTATAACATTTCCGTGAAGCATACCCGAGTCAGATCTATGCATTTTACGCTGGTTAAGCGCTATTCGACTCGCTGCTTGCTTCTTTTTTTGTGATCGGACTTTCGGCGAATTACTTGCAGAAATCGAGGACGACGCTGAATTTACTGAAGAGCTGAAGCTTAAACCGAGTTTCCGAATTTTTTAAACCCGCTTAGCTCGCGCGGGAAAGTGCCACTAGCAGAGCACAACACTCGCTGTAGCGCTCAAATCCAAAACCCAGCCTAGAGACACGCAGTTAACAGAGCTTTCGCCAAATCGGCCATTTGGGGTTTCAACGTCGTTGCAGGCAACCAGGTTCTCCACTCTAACGGCAAGTTACTGGTCTTTCTTTTCGGCTCCTTCACCATCAGTTTGGTCTGGAGAATCATCGCCCACCTCGGGCTCAGTGTTGGATTGTACATCACGTTCCTCTAACCATTCGCCGCCATGCTCTTCATCCGGCCATGGCGAAAAAGGGAAGGGTTTAATTTCAGAATTGAATGTTTGAAACTCGAGTATGTCGAACATAAACACACTCAGATTCTTACCAAATCGAAGTAACAGTTCGTTAACTTGCCCGGTAATCAACAAGGCAACAAACTGAAAAATTGCCAGCAACACAATAATCGCTTCGGCAACGCTATACACGATTGCAAACAACAACATGTACAAAGCTCGAATCCAGATATCTCTTCTCACCAAATTTTCTCTTGTATTCTCTTTCATCTTATTCCCTCAAAACTAATTTTTCGGTCGTACAGGTCTTACTCAGCAATATTAATACCAACTTAAAAACTGCATATAAATCAGAAGGATAACTCTCTCCTCACTAAATAGTCCTTCATTTACACCGTTTCACTCACCAATTAATGGTCAATTTGACAAAAATGCTATTTGGGAAATAGTTCCAAATTTATTGAAACTATATAAATTTGGGATATAATTCCCAAATATGAGCAAGACACTCGCACTCGCAATTCTAAAACTACTCCGACCGCTAGTACGCGTATTACTGAAAAATGGCGTTTCCTACGGCGAGTTCACAGAGCTGGCAAAACAGAGTTTTGTTATGACGGCAGAACTCGATTATCAACCTAAGTCCCGCAAGCAATCTGTATCACGTGTAGCGATGATGACAGGTATTACCCGCAAGGAAGTCAGCCGTATCCGCGGGCAGCAGTCGGCCAAACAAACTCCGGAGGCGCCCGCCTCAGGACCTCAGTTACTGTCTCCCGAACCCTATAACCGGGGCGTTCGAATTATCAGCGGCTGGAACAGAGATGCTATCTACCACGATCACAATGGCAAACCCCGCATGCTCCCACTTGATGAGAAAGCCGGTAGTTTTGCTCAGTTAGTGAAAAAATACAGTGGCGACATACCCGCTCGAGCCGCGCTGGACGAACTCGTCAGAGTTGGCGCGGTGACAATCCCAAAACCAGGATATGTAAGTCTGAGCCATGAGGGCACGTACGTGCCCGACAACAGCCAGGATGCAAAAATCGAGATCCTCGGTAACAGTGTTGCTGATTTGTTGGGCACACTTGAACACAACCTTAATGCAACATCTAACACCACGCGTCTGCAACTCACCACAGCCTACGACAACTTGCCACGGTCCGCGGTTGACGCTTTTAGACAACTCAGTCGCAAAGACGCTAAGGCACTACTTGCTAATGTGGATCGTTGGTTAGGGCAACGGGACCGCGACGCAAGCAGTGTGAATTCAACATCCGATAACGACGGTCGTATGCGTCTAGGCATCGGCATCTATTACATTGAAGAAGACATGACAAGCGAGAAAAAGATATGAAATTTGAGCACCTCATTATTAGTCTACTGACCGCGACCCTCCTCGGATGCGCAGAGGGTGGAACCGGTGGGACCGGTGCTGTCATCACCCCACTACCAACTTCAAACACCATATCTGGTAACGCAAGCAAAGGGCCTTTGCGCAATGGTTCGACTGTTCGAGTAAGCCGCCTCAACACAGATGGATCTGTTGCCTCGACACTGACGCAAGCAAGTATAACGAGCGACGCAGGTGAGTTCACTTTCGATATAGATGACAATGAAAGTAATGTCATTATAGAAACTACGGGACAATACTTCAGCGAAGTCAGGGGAGATATCGAGGGCGACATCACGCTTTCATCTATCGTTGAAATCAATGGTAACAATGAATTGCACAACACTAACTTGTTAACAACGCTCACCAGTCTAAGAATTCAGGCACTGATGAATGATGGCATGGCCATCCAAACTGCTATTTCTACAGCGGAATCAGAGCTGCTTGCCGCACTCTCGCCACTGTTACCCACCCTAAACTCCCCGTCGAGGTTTGCCGGCTCTCTGTTAATAAGCAGACGGCAGCAGAATTCGGATTTAGACAGCAACGCTTATCTTCTCGCCCTTTCAAGTGTATTCGATCAATTGGCACAGTCCCGTGCATTAGCAAACAATGATTCGGCTGCTGCAAACATGGGTCTGCTTATCGAATCGGTGGCTAATGACCTAGCTATTAACGGCGAGCTTACTAACAGCGCGGTGATGAACGAACTGATCAACGCGATGACAGAATTAAACCCAGATCAAGTATTGTTAAACCTCTTTCGCCTCGATTCTGAGCTGGAGTCAGTTGCCAACGCATCTGATCTTAGCGCCTGCGAAGTCTTGTTGGGAGAGCTGACCTGCGCGGACGATAGCGACCAAAACCAGAATATCACTTCTGTTATTGCAAACCTGAACAAATTTTTGGATTCAGACAGAGACGGCACCGTTAACAGCCTCGACACCGACGATGACAATGACGGCATACTGGATACCGAAGATACGAGACCCTACAGTGAACGGTCCCTGGTGCCCGTTGGCTCAGCAGCAGTTTTCGAATCCTACATTAAGAACGGATTGTCTGAATGGGCTGGAGTTCAATCGGCGACTGCCGTAAGCATGCTTGACGCACCCTTAGCAAGTGATGCAATCGCCGTATCTTCTCCCGAAAGTTTCTCCGAGATTAATGTTCAGGTTGCCGGCGTTGACGAGGCAGATTTGACAAGATTCGACGGGCGTTATTTCTACACTGCCAGGGACAACAAGGTTTCCGTGTTGGCAGCAGATAACAATGCTCCCTCAACCAGCCTAATTAACACAATTATATTAGGCGATAGCGCAAGCATTAGCGGCTTATATCTGGTGGCTGATGACGCATCTGATAAGCGACTGGCAATGCTCGCAAACGATTATCAGTATCAATGGCGCCCCGACGAAGTCGTGCCTTGGCACTGGACCAACGGCACAACAACATTGAGCCTTTACGATGTCGAGCAACCCGAGTCTGCTTCAGAAATTACTACCGTCAACATTGAAGGATATCTGGTTGATTCTCGACGTATCGGAAACCTGCTTTATCTCATCACACGATCGACACCGACCCTTGAAGGTTTTATACCCTACCCTGCCACTTCTGAAGATCGTGCGAGCAATCAACAGGCGATCAATAATGCAGACATCAACGATCTATTACCACAGTATATTGATGGTGCTGGTGCGACCAACAACCTCGTCAGTGCGCAGAACTGTCTAGTCCCCAACGCTGAGAGCTCGAGCCTGCGGAGCCCAAGTATTGTGACCATCTCAGCAATTAATCTGCAGGACGCATCAGACATCAATTCCGTCTGTATGGCTGAAAGTGTATTTGCAACATATGTTTCACTCGACTCCATGTACTTGGTATCCAACCAGTACCCCATTTCACGACAAATCGATTTTTTTGCCGGGTTTGAGATCATCGACATCCACAAATTCACCTTCACGGATCTGGGCCCTGTCTATGCGGGCAGCGGGCGACTGAACGGTGGATTTAGTAGTGGCAATCCGGCCTATCGAATGGGAGAGCACAACGGCAGACTGGCAGTAATTACCTCGGAAACCTTCAACTCAGGTCACAAAATAACACTCCTTGAACAAGGCGAAAATTTTAACCTGGTCGAAGTCGGTCATCTGCCAAATGCGGAGAAGCCTGCGGCAATTGGCAAAGAGGGTGAGATGATTTACTCGACCCGAATTATCGGCGACAGAGCATATATTGTTACCTTTCTCACCACTGATCCCGTGTACGTGATTGATCTCTTGAATCTTGAAATTCTGGGTGAGTTAGAGATTCCCGGGTACTCCTCTTATCTTCACCCGATATCCGACGACCTTCTGCTGGGCATCGGCAAATCCGCTATCGTAGAAGATGGTGTTGCGTACTTTCAGGGCATGAAAATCCAGCTGTTCGATATCTCAGACCCAGCGGTGCCAGTGAGCGCTTCTGAAGTCGAGATAGGGTTCAGGGGCACTGATTCTGTCCTTTCCTACGATCCTCATGCATTCACTTATTTGCCCGACCCTGAAACCGGTTTGGACAAATTCGCCCTACCGATTGACGTACACGGGACAGAGGAAGATCCAGAGGCCACTGCCTCAACTTTCTATCCCTTTGATCGCACTGGTCTTTATCTCTTTGAGTTGGATACCAACGATGCAACAATTACGTCAAAAGGTGCAATCACCCATCAACTGGAAACCTGCTCAGTAACAGGCGATCGGGGATTTCTAGCAGACGATGCGGTTCACTTTTTCTCGAAAGGGAAAGTACTGTCTGCGCCATGGGCTTCACCTGATCAGGTCAGCACGCTTACTTTGTCTGCAGATGAAGGGGATTGTTACTTCTTCTAGCTAAAAGATGCGCTACTCAATGGCCCCAGGAGACCCTGAGATACGCAGAGTTTCACTATTGGCAGCCCAGTCAAAATCCGAAGCTATTCTATCGAAACGTTTCTTCACCATTCTGCCAAATCTGGGATCTGTAATAATATGCAGTCGCTTTGCGATAATCGCCTCGGTTACAAGTTGACCCACTATATCTGGGTCGAGCCCTTTAGCCAGGTCGTTTGATATATCAGTATAAGCCGGCTTTGATCTTTGCGGACCATGTCTCTCAGGACGATTACGCGGAGCATGATAAATCTGTGTTCTCACCGCGCCTGGACATAACACCGATGCGCCAAAACCACCGATTTTACCTTCCTCAAACAGCGCCTCTGTAAGACCAACCACCGCATACTTGCTCGCGTTATAAATCGTCCATCCGGGATTACGCCCCAACAACCCAGCCATAGATGCGGTATTGACCACATGACCACCTTCGCCCTGTGCCTTGATGTGAGGAACAAACGCCTCACATCCATGGACAACACCCATCAAATTAACGCCCATACACCAATCCCAGTCACCAGAATCACATTCGTCAATGAGTCCACCAGTCGACACACCCGCGTTATTGCACACGACATGCACCTTGCCAAATGTTTCGATAGTCTCGTTCGCGGCATCCTGAACAGATTCGCGAGCGCCCACATCACAGACAATTGTCGAAATGGCATTCGAATCAAGGGTGCTTGCCGCCTTCAGGAGTGCTTCCTCCTCGATGTCAGCCATCATCACTTGCATACCGCGAGCGAGAAATGCCTTGACCATTCCCAAGCCTATGCCACTGGCCGCCCCGGACACAAACGCCACTTTTCCCTCAAAATCATCCATGCGTCAACTCCTCTACCCTTACCCAAAAATAATGCTTCTGATCGGTTTGATACTGCCTAAATCTTCCTATCACCACAACAGTATGAATTGAGTTGGCCAAACAGCAAAAAAGAGCACTTGAACCTGCTGCTAATTTGGTTTCAACTATGCACGTTACAAATACCGAGCAACCAAACTTGTAAATTCTATGAAAAAATCAGCGATCCTGACTCTATCGATGGGGTTTTTACTTCTTTTTGCATGGCATATACAGGCAATTGACACGCCAGAAGCAAGGGAACACGCGACAAAGATCCGGGCTTTGGCACTTAGCCATGCCACGGTGAACAATATCGAAATAGCTTACAAAGTCATTGGTGAAGACGATCACCCTGCCGTGCTGCTGATCATGGGACTGGGTGCCTCACATATTCTCTGGGGCGATAATCTCGTCATGCAACTAGTTGATGCGGGTTATCGGATCGTACTCTTTGACAATAGAGATACGGGAGACTCACAACGTCTGGAGGAATTTGGACAACCACTTCTCTGGTGGCAACTCCTCAAGGCCAGATTTGGTTTTGATGTCGATGCTGACTATACGCTCGAAGATATGGCTCAGGATTCAGTCGCACTTCTCGATGAACTGGATATAGAACAGGCGCATATTGTGGGCGCTTCAATGGGCGGCATGATCGCCCAAGCCGTTGCTTCAAATCATCCCTCTCGCGTATTAAGCCTCGTTTCAATCATGTCGACGCCCGGTTTTGGCGATCATCTCCCGCCACCGAGCACCGAGGCGAACGACCAGCTCACCAATATGGCTAAAGATAAAGTTGATAACAAAGCTCGCTTACGACAACTCGGTATTTACACAGAGTCAATGCCCCGGCAAATTATGGCGGTAATCAAATCAGGCGACCGCACAGAGGCAGTAAAAACGATTTCCGCGCCGACTCTCGTCATTCATGGTGTCGACGACCCCCTTATCCCTTTACCACACGGTGAATACACGGCCGCGCTGATCAAAGAATCCAAATTTGTTGCACTTGAGGGAATGGCGCATAACATTCCACCGCAAATATTACCAAAAATTTTGAGCCATATGGTTCAGCACTTTGAGACGGCAGATCGCATCGCGCTATCAAACCCCGAGAGCATCGAATCGCTCCCTTAAGCCCAATCGTTGGAACCAATAAAAACCAACACCCTCGATAAATGCCAACAGATGAAGTTGCCACGCAGGTTGAATTGTTTCGAACGTCTTTTCGGCACTCACCACCACGTAAAACTCATAACCAACTAGTAACGCTAACGCCGTAATACTTCTCACTGGATTGCGCGCGCCTTCCACGCTAAGAAGCCACCCCATCAAAGCGAAATTCAAACAAGAAATGCCTGCATAGGTCACGTACTCTGGTAGAAAAAAATGCAGGAACATGACGGTCGTCACCACAACCACTAGTGTCAGTACAAAAAAATGCCTCGAGTGACACCTTTTTTCAAACACAGTGCCCAGCACAAGCAATACGAGAGAATTAGAAGCGAGGTGAGCTAGGGTGTAATGCGAAAATGCAGCAGTAAAAAACCGGAAATATTGACTTATTGATGCCCTGTCGTATTGAGTCCAGTGTCCGACATCGAGCAGATAGAGCACACAGCAAGTAAGAATGAGGATTAATGTCAGCCACGGTAATCTTATCACCGTCGGATATATCGAAACGCCATGACACCTGCCAATATTAACAACGCCCAAGAGCTTGAACCACTGCTGCTATACCCTTGGCTTTTCACAATTTGATATTCTCCCGGTGCTTGCTTGACTCTCTCTTTGAACTGTTCAAGCTCTGTTTTCAGGTTGCCAATCAAGCTTGCACTGGCTTGTTCAAAACCCTCGATAGCATCTTCACGGGTTTGCTCCTCGAGACCTACCAGTGTTGATTTGCTCGATACACTACTTCCTCCGGGCGCACGAAACAGCAATTTCCTGCTGTCAATGTCATAGAGCACCGCGTCCAGCATCGTATGAGTTGAATTCTCTTCGGCGGGAATGATGTATGCTCCAACGATTGTCCAATAAGCTATCGATGCTAACCCTTCGTCGGTATAACTGGTTTGATCGTAAGAAACCAACGCAATGACGTCGATATTGAACATACGCTTTATTTGATTGAGATTATCGAAACTCCCCTGCGGCCGCAAATAATCCGAGGGTATGACCGTTATGGATTCAACAAACTCATAGGTTTTGAAGTGATCACTGATTGAGTTCATTAACTCGATCTTTTTTACCTCGTGTAAAGCATCACGAGCGTTAAAACCACTCGGTGTAAAGGCTATGCCTATCTTCAGCGGCAGGGTCAATATTGGAATTTCCTGGCTCACCTGCTGATTCTTTGACTCTGGATACAGATAATCGACTACACTACTATTACGATAGTTCGAATTCGTCTGGCACGCTGAAAGTAACGTCAACAGTCCAAGTATTACGAGTGTATTCTTCATTGAGCTTGCTCCATTGCAGTTTTTCCAAATTGAAGTTTTACCATCCCGGCATATAACGGATCACATTCGATTAATGTTGAATGGGTGCCAATGTTCTCTATCTCACCCTCATTCATGACAACGATCCTGTCTGCATCCAAGACGGTCGCGAGTCTGTGTGCTATCACTAAAGTTGTTCTATTTTCCTGAAGTTTCTCGAGTGCCTGTTGCACGAGTCTTTCACTCTCGGCATCCAGCGCACTCGTTGCCTCGTCAAGTAATAAGATCGGGGGATCTTTCAGCACAGCTCTCGCAATAGCAATCCGTTGCTTCTGACCACCGGAGAGCCGGGCACCTTTTTCACCCAGGAAGGTATCGTATCCCTGAGGTAGCTTCGCAATAAAGTCATGTGCAAGCGCAGCACGAGCGGCCTCGATCACTTCATCATCACTCGCATCAGGTCTGCCGAAACGGATGTTTTCTGCAGCGGAGGCACCGAAAATTGTTGTTTCCTGAGGCACAATGCCCACACAACGACGAACATCCTCGGGCGCCACCAGTGATATATCCGTGTTGTCGATTAAAATTCTGCCGCCGGCTGTGTTGTAAAATCTAAGCAGGAGCTGAAAAATGGTGCTTTTACCGGCCCCTGACGGGCCAACAAACGCCACGTGTTCACCAGCAGATATATGCAACCTCAGATCATTAATCGCTCGCACATCAGGTCTAGATGGATACGAGAAACTGACCTGATCAAAGCTCACACTGCGCTCAGATGCTGCAGGTAGAGAGATCGGATTTTCTGGTGCAACTATCGCGGGATTCATCAGGAGTAATTCAGTTAAGCGCTCCATGGCACCTGATGCTCGTTGCACCTCGCCCCAAATTTCACTTAACGCAGCTGCCGACACACCGACAAACAATGCATACAACACAAATTGACCCAACTCACCGCTGCTAATTTCTCCCGAGAGCACTGCTTTTGCTCCCATCCAGAGAACAAAGATTAACGCCCCAAAAACACCGGTAGCAGCTATCGTGGTAAATAAAGCACGCACCCGGATTCGCTTGATGGCCGTGTTAAAACTATCGGTGATAGCCTGACTAAACCGCTCTCCTTCAAGTTTTTCAGCGGTAAAAGCCTGAACCGTTTCGACCGCATTTAATGTCTCGGCTGCGCGTCCACTGGCATCGGCGACTCTGTCTTGTGAGGCACGAGACAACCTTCTTACCCAACGACCGATCAATAGTATTGGCACAAAAATCATCGGCAAAATAATAAGCAAAATACCCGTTAACTGAATATTTGTGTAAGCAAGCAAGGCCAGAGCACCGACAAACTGAATAGAGGAACGCAGCACAATTGATACGCCAACGCCGGATATCGATTGAATGAGTGTGGTGTCAGCTGTAAGCCTCGAGAGAACCTCACCGATTCTGGTCACTTCAAAAAATGTTGGATCCATTCTCAGCACGTGTCGAAAAACCTGATCCCGGAGGTCCGCCACCACTCTTTCGCCGAGCCAGTTGACAAAATAGGCACGGATCGCGCCAAAAAAACCAATCCCGAGCGCAAACAACAGCAACACAAAAAAGTACTTATCAACATTCGCGGCATCCTCAACCGAGAAACCGTGATCAATGACGTTTCGGACGGCCATGGGCATTGCCAGCATTGCTGCTGAAGAGAGCAGCAGCGCGATGATGGCTAACATCAGGGTGCCTTTATAGGGCGCTATAAACGGCACCAACATCTGCAAGGGTTTGAGCGACGTGCCTTTAGCCCTCTCCTGAGAGATGCTCGAGGAGGTCGTCGGCGAAGATGTAGTTTCTGACATAGTGCTTACTTTTTGGAACTGCTGAGGAAACGCGAATGAGATTGCTAGCGGAAGTTGTCAATCATCCAAGAACGACCTATCGCTTTGGTTGGAAGTTCAAGCTTTAGCGCCGGGACTTTCAGGCTAACCCATTCTGTAAAGGAATTGCTGTTTGGACCTGGCCACATTGTATAGGATTTTGCATAGGGATAGCTGTAAATCGCCTCGTGTACTTCTGATATCAGTATTTCTGCTTCATCTCCGGTAATCTCGTGCAACAGGATGGCAGGTGAGCGGAACCAGGGTCTGTCTGGGCGACCACGAGTCACGGTAAGTGCTGTCTGTTGACGTCGCAGCTTCCACCCAATGATTTCGTGCAGTGTAAACATGTCATCATCTGCAGCTTTTGTCGCGATCCAAGTATGAATCGCGAAACGCCCCCGAATACCCCAGACATCTGCACCATAGACACGAATGACAGCGCCATCATTATGCTGGTTCGGTTGAATTGATTCTGGCGTCAGTGCTACGGAAGCAACACTCAGGGATAAAAATACGAGCCCGGCAAACACAAAGACCCTCAGGGCCCACTTCATAAAAGTTTTCATCGATTAATTCTAGCGACTGCTGTAACAGAACACATGCTTTTCGCGCATTTATCTCTGTAAACAGGACCAACGGAAAGATTTATAAGATGCTTAAACACTGCCTGCAATACGATGAGCACGTACTAATTACATTGAAGCCACGAGGAGAACTATTTGTGGAAGCATTAAAAGTGTCTTCACAAAGTTATGTCATGGTGGACGGCTTTGGATCAATAATAGGTAGGATCTTCCATACCTGCCTGAGCAAAACCGGCTTTACGAATTCTGCAACTGTCACACACGCCGCACGAAGTGCCTGCTTCGGTTAATTGATAGCAGGAGACCGTTTTGCTGTAATCGACTCCGAGTGCAGCACCCCTGAGGATGATCTCTTCTTTTTTCAGGTCTATCAAGGGTGTTTCTATGCGAATTCTCTCCCCTTCCGTGCCTATTCTGGTCGCTGTATTGGCCAGCGCTTCAAACGCTGAGACAAATTCCGGGCGGCAATCTGGGTAGCCAGAATAGTCAACAGCATTCACACCGATAAAAATATGGTGTGCCGGTAACACCTCGGCGTAACCAAGCGCATAGGAGAGAAAAATCGTGTTTCGCGCAGGAACGTAAGTGATCGGCACGCCAGCTTCAATACCATCGACAGGCACCTCAAGCCCATCATCTGTCAAGGCAGAACCACCAAAAGCGCGCAAGTCGATCTTGATCGTGCGATGTTCTGTTGCACTGAATTGTGCTGCTAATCCCGCAGCAAACTCGATTTCTGTTCGATGGCGTTGCCCATAATCAAAGCTAAGGCAGTGACATTCGTAACCCTGGTCCGTTGCCATCGCAAGAACGGTCGCGGAATCTAGACCGCCAGAGAGAAGCACAATCGCCTTGCCTCTGGACAATCTCTGTTGTTCAGACACCCGGCTTATCTCCCCATAGCATTTTGTGCATTTGGTACTGAAACCTTACAGGCAGATTATCCTTAACTATCCAGTCAGCAAGACTCGTCGGTTCAAGTTCCTCAGCACTTGGTGAAAACAGCACTTCATCCACCCGCTGGTCCAAATTATATTCCCGCAATTTAAACACCGACCAGTTATAGTCTTCGCGGTCGCAGATCACGAATTTAATCTGATCCTCCGCCTTCAGTAGTGGAATATTCGCGTACAAATTCCGACTGACTTCCTTTGAACCCGGGGTTTTGAGATCCATCACAATAGAAACACGCTTATCAACCTGGCTAATATCCAAAGCACCGCTCGTTTCCAACGAGACGCTCAGGCCAAGATCGCAGAAAAGCGTCAATAGAGTCGTACATTCTGGTTGGGCCAGAGGTTCGCCACCTGTGACCGTGATATAACGCGGATTATAGGACTTCACCTCAGATAAAATATCATCCAGGGTTCGTTGCTCACCACCGCTGAAGGCATAGCTAGTATCACAATATTCACAGCGTAAAGGGCACCCCGTGAGCCGAACAAAAACGGTGGGTCGTCCAGCGGATTTACTTTCGCCCTGCAGCGAATTGAAGATTTCAGTAATTCTTAGCATGGACTCAGAACCAAACAATTTCAGCGACAGAGCAGCCAATGGCAATCTTTGGCGAGTTACTCAGCCTCACAATTTGCCATCTTGTTTCGCAAATACGTATCCGCCAGTTTCGCCACAGAGCGACCAGGATGTTGCTCGATAATCTGATTCAACAGTTGCCCCGCACGTCCACAGTCTCCCATCAGATGATAGATTTTACCGAGTTTGAAGGCCGCGTCAGGTACCTTCCTATTATCCGGGAAAAATGTAATGACCTGAACCAACGCCTGTCTCGCACTTTCATAATCTGGTTGAGGTTTTGCCGCATGGACTTCTCCAAGCCAGTAATAAGCATTGGCCGCATAGTTACCATCCGGATATTGCGTGATAACAGCCTGTAATTGCGTGATAGCCAGATCGTATTGACGGTTCCTAATCAGCTCTAGCGACGTATCGTAAAGCGCTTTCTCACTTTGTCCTGACACCACCGACCCGGTGATTTGCGGTTCATTTGTGCTGGACACCGCCTCATTTTCTACTGGCAAAACTTGTGGTTTGACGACCACGGGCGCGCTATCGCTAGACACTTCTTCAAGCAAAGCCTGAAATCTACCATCGAGCTCAAGATAACGATCATCCCCTGTCTGCTTCAGGCGTTTAATTTCATTTGCCAATTCTTCTACCAGACCTCTCAATGCCTCAACTTCTTGCTGCAGGAGCTGCTGCTGGAACTGCGATTCAATCCCGGATAGCGCCTCGGGTTTCTCACTTTCGATCGGCGCCTGAAATGGTGTCTCCACTTCTGACAACCTATCATCTGTTCTAGATTCAACGGCCACGGGATCATTAGGTGCAGCTGAAAGCATCGACGTAAACGCCGCCACTACTAGTCCAAACATGATCGAATAGACCGCACTTGGCTGGGTTATGTGATTTTTTGACTTATTCAAATTGTTCATTGGATTCGTTTAAACCTATTCGAGCGATGACCTTAACCATAATAAGACAGAAACCTGGCAGGAAGGTTCATCAGGGCCGGTTTGTCGACTTAAGCAGATTGCTGAAAGGGTTCTATGCTGGATGAAAAAAGGGTTGGCACTTTGCCAACCCTAGAATCTTTATATGTTTGCGCACACTCCCAAAGGGATGCGATAGATATTGCCAATAGGTTCTATCGGTACGAGAACTCTACGCGTCTGTTCATTGCCCATGCGCGTTCGCTATGTCCAGCATCGGCAGGCTTTTCTTCACCATAACTGATCACTTCAACCTGCGTACGAGATGCTCCCTGAGCAACCAAATAAGCGCGAACAGCGTTTGCGCGCCGCTCACCAAGCGCCAGATTGTATTCACGCGTACCGCGCTCGTCTGCATGACCTTGCAATCTCAGACGCAGCGCCCCATCACTCGCCAGCACACTCGCATGTTTGTTGAGTTCTGAATGACCTGCTCTCTTAACAATCGCCTGGTCGAAATCGAAATAAAATACCCCGGAAAGCGCCATTAGACTCTGAGAGTTTGGTGTTTCTGGCACCCAAATATCACCATTTCTGATTTCGGGTTCAGCTGGCATTACCACCTCTGGTTGCGCCATAGAGTCACTGCTATCCGTATTATCGGTCATTGTCTGTGTTTCATCACCAGGACCATCTTCCATTGTATCCGTGTCTGACTTGTCACTTGCGCACCCGACCAAAAATACTGCCGCAAAGCCGATGGCTAAATATCCCCGATTTATTCTTATTCCCATGATTAGCTCCTATCTATCGCTAATAATTACTAACAACCGTCAAGTGCGAATTAAACCACAAATCACGGGCCAAAATCTCGTAATCAGAGGCACATTCCACCACATTTTATTATTATCCGACGCTACACGCCCTAATCTACTGTGATATTGGGGTAAATGTCATACGTTTTTTTGGAGACCATGCTGGCTCCCTTACATCACCCTCACTGGATGGCAGATTGAATTTCACCCGGCTATCAACAGAAACCGCTGCCAAAATGCCATTATTATTCACCTGCGTTGCATAAATTAGCATACTTCCATTGGGTGCGATACTTGGCGACTCATCCAGAGAGGTTTCTGTCAAAACCGAAATTCTGCCTCTGTTCATGTCAAACAAGGCGATGTGGTAAATACCCTCTCTGCGATGGACCATAATGATCCCGGAACCATCGGGCAAAATACTTGCCTTTGCATTGTAGTCACCTTCAAACGTCAGCCGCTCGATTGACAGGTCGCGCAGCGTCATCTGATAAATCTGGGGTTTACCACCACGACTTGAGGTGAAAATAATAGCCTTACCATCAGGCGTCCAAGAGGGCTCAGTATCAATGCCATAGTGGCGCGTAATCCGCCGCAGCCGGCGCGTCTCAATATCCAATACGTAAATATCCGGACTGCCATCCTTCGAAAGCACCATCGCCAGACTTTTGCCATCGGGAGAAAATGCCGGCGCACCATTTAATCCCTCAAAATCGGTGATTTGCTGCCGCGCGCCGGTCGTTAAATCGGCGATGTATATTGCAGGACGGCTATCCTTCTCAAAAGACTGATAAGCGATTCGGTTGCCGTCAGGTGCCCAAGTTGCTGAAAGAATAGGCTCTCTTGACTGCAATACTGTTTTTATACGATGGCCGTCAGCATCGGCAATATTGAGCTGAAACGATCTGTCATCTAGGGGTCCGGTCGCCGTTACGTACATGATGCGTGTTGAAAAGGCGCCTTCAATTCCCGTTAGATTTTCGAAGATAACATCACTGGCGTAATGCGCCATGTCACGAAGCTCGTCGATGCTGCCTTCGATTGTTTGAGTAATATCGACGGCTTGTCTCGGCACATTAAATAGTTCAAACCGTAACTGAATTCGATCACTCTGTGCCTGAATTCGACCGATAATGATGTATTCCACCTGCAATAGCTTCCAATCTCGAGGAAACACCTCGCTAGCGCTCGCCGGCAAGCTCAACATTTGATCGACGGGTGTCGTCTCGAACCTGCCGCTGAGTCTCAAATCAGCGTCGATAATCTCAGACAGGTTTTCCGGTAATGGACGGCGCCCTTCCCAGACAAACGGCACAACCGCGACTTTCACTGCATCGTCGAGTCCTTCTGTCACTTCAATTCTCAGTTCAGCAGCCACCTGTTGTACTAACGAAACCTGCAGCACGAAGGCAATTACGATACCGGCACACTTGATCAACTTCATTATCTCTATCCAACCTTTAGTCGTTCGTTCATTACAGTCTTAAATCCTCGGGGCGGAAAAGCACCGTAAAGGATCGGAAGTTACGTTCGAATTGGCGGGAATCCGCTGGCACAAGAAAGCGTCCGGACTTTTGAACAGCCTGAACCACAGATCGATCGAAGGCGTCATTGCCACTAGATTCTTCAACATCAACACTCACAACCTCCCCTGTCGGCACCAAACGTACCCGCACGATCGCTTGCATACCATTTCTTGCACTAGGCGGCCTGCTCCAATTCTGAATCATTTCACGTTGGATTTGAGCAACGTATGCCTGGGCTTTTTCATCATCCGTCACAGCACGACGATAATCCTGCTCTTCTATCACCGCCAGCGCAATTTCCTGCTCAAGCCGCGCGCGGTCTGCCTCAGCCAACTCATCGGCGGCTTGTTGCTCGCTTTCAGCAATCTCTCGACGCTGTTGCTCAAGCAATTGTTCGAGCCGGGACTGCTCGATAGCAGCCTGCTTCCGCTGGGCTTCCTCAGCTTTTTGCTTGTCGAGAGCAGCCTGCTTGTCCAATGCTTCCTGCGCCAAGCGTGCACGCTGCTGTGCCGCCTTTTTCTCTTTCTGCCTTCGTGCCTGCGCTTGTCGTTTTATCTTCGCCGTATTTTCTTTCTTAACCGTGTGGGGATTCTGTTTCACCACCGAGGCATCAATGTAGAACTTTTCGGCTGGCGTCACGGGAAAGTGCTCCTCGCTCTGCCAGTTAGTCAGCAGCAGCCCAACTATCACAGCGTGGATAGCCACAGCTAAAAAAACAGAAAGGATTGAATAGCCGGTCAAATTCATGGCTATTGCCGCGGAGGTTCCGTAATCAACCCAACAGATTCCGCACCAGCGAGTTGGAGGGTGTTCATCAGGTCAACGACCACGCCGTAGCTTAAGGTGTGGTCTCCTTCGACCAGCACTTTTATTTTGGGATTTGCTGTAATAATTTTACTCGCGCGATCGCCAATCAAAGAGAGCGGCACTGCCTCTTCCTCTTCACCCACATTCATGTAGTAAGTATTGTCCGACTTGATGGAGACAACAAGCGTGACCTCATCTTCAGCTACATCGAGCGGACCTGATGAGGCTTCGGGCAAGTCAACTTTGATACCTTGGGTCATCAGCGGGGCTGTTACCATAAAAATAACAAGCAGTACCAACATCACATCAATGTAGGGCACTACATTGATTTCTGCCATGGGTTTTCTGCGGTTGGCCTTGGCCATTTAACTAGTCGCTCCTACTTCTGATTGTGGAGCGCTCGATAGAGCAATCCGCTGAATTCATCGGTGAAAGCATCAAAGCGGTTAACACTTACTTCAACCAGCGCAGCATAGCGATTGTATGCAATGACCGCCGGGATAGCTGCAAACAAACCAATGGCGGTCGCTACTAGCGCTTCAGAGATACCGGGTGCCACCACCGAGAGGCTGGCCTGATTTACTGTGGCAAGACCACGAAAGGAATTCATAATTCCCCATACCGTACCGAACAACCCGACATATGGGCTGGTTGAACCAACGGTCGCCAGAAATGGAAGCCCAGTTTCGAGCCGCTCCTCTTCCCTCGACATCGCAACCCGCATCGCGCGCCCAACATACTGCATGGTCTGATCGTGATCTGCCGCCTTCTGTTGGCGCAACCGAGTGAACTCCTTGAACCCGGCAACGAAGATATTCTCGAGGCCAATGGGCTCGCGCTCAGCGCTTTCTATCTCAAGATATATCTTTCGAAGATCTTTCCCCGACCAGAATTCATTCTCAAACTCGATGGCTTCACGCCGCACCGTGGCGAGCGTAAATCCCCTTTGAAATATCACGACCCAAGAGACCATAGACGCTAACAGCAATAGTCCCATGACCAGCTGTACAACCAAGCTGGCATTTAGGACAAGATCAAGTATTGATAATTGTTCGTTCAAAGTTTCTATTTTCCCTTTTGGCTAGTGGCGACTATTTTACGACTGATCGCTCGTTGCAAAATTAATCCCTGAACCTTCGACTCGCAAAACTGCGATTCAGTTCCGAGCTTTTGATCAGCGGTATATTAAACAATAACCTCACGGAGATTCATCCTTAAACAACCCCTCTTCATTCGGTGTCTGGATACCAAAATGGAGATAAGCGTTTCGGGTTGCGACTCTACCCCTTGGTGTTCGCATAATAAAACCCTGTTGTATCAGATAAGGCTCGTAGACGTCTTCTATCGTGTCACGCTCCTCGCCGATGGCAGCCGCCAGACTGTCAACACCCACTGGGCCACCGTCGAACTTTTCAATCATCGCCATTAACAAACGACGATCCATGTGATCAAAGCCATTTACGTCAACATTTAGCATATTAAGCGCTTGATCAGCGACAGCCTTTTCAATCACACCATTGGCTTTGACTTCTGCAAAATCCCTTACCCGTCGTAACAGCCTATTCGCTATTCGCGGTGTACCACGCGCCCGGAGTGCAATTTCTCTTGCCCCTTCGGCGTCGGTAGTAACACCCAGCAGCTTCGAAGACCTAGCGACGATATGCGTTAAATCTGCGACATTATAGAATTCTAGCCGCTGTATGATACCAAATCTGTCACGCAAGGGTGATGTGAGCAAGCCGGTACGGGTGGTCGCGCCGACGAGTGTAAACTGGGGCAAATCAAGCTTGATCGATCTTGCAGCGGGACCCTCACCTATCGTCAGGTCGACCTGAAAATCCTCCATAGCCGGGTATAGCACTTCTTCAATTGCCGGCGGCAAGCGATGAATCTCATCGATAAAAAGTACATCACCTTCTTCTAGGTTCGTCAGTGCTGCAACAAGGTCACCTTTTTTCTCAATAACCGGACCCGAGGTAGATTTGATCTGGACGCCCATTTCGTTAGCAATAATATTTGCCAGTGTTGTTTTACCGAGTCCTGGAGGTCCAAAGATCAGCGTGTGATCAAGTGATTCCTGACGCCCTCTCGCTGCCTCAATGAAGATTGTCATTTGTTCGCTAACTTGAGGCTGGCCGCGATATTCTGCAAATGTTTTTGGCCTAATCGCCCAATCCTGAGATGACTCGGTCGTGTTCTTCTCTGGTGCTACCAGCCGATCGGACTCAATCATATGCTACTCTCAAAAGGTCTGGTCTCGTTTATGCACATAAAAGGATTACGCCAACAACTTCAATGCAAGTTTAATCAGTGACTCCACGTCTGCGTCCGGGTCACCAATCTGCGCCAAAGCACGCGCCGCATCTTGAGGTTTGAAACCCAGCCCAATAAGCGCAGCTTCCGCATCTGCCAAAACATCAGAACTTGCAATTTGGACCGGCGCTATCGTCGCCACATCAGCACCAGTGATCTCTGGCAACCTGTCTTCCAGATCGATGACCAGCTTCTCCGCTGTCTTCTTGCCAACACCCGGCAGCGCTGTCAGGGCTTTCACATCTTTAGTCCTGATCCAACGGACAAAACTTGCTGGGTCCCCCCCGGACAGGATAGTGATTGCGAGTTTTGGTCCTACCTTGTTTACCTTGATTAAAGACCGAAATAACTCGCGTTCCGCCAGGGTGTAAAAACCATACAATAATTGCGCATCTTCCCTTACGACCAAATGAGTGTGAAGCGTTACTTCATCAGCTACTGCTCCAAGAGCAGTATAGGTCGACAGCGGTATCTCAACTTCATAACCCAGACCACCGACATCTACCAGCACTAGCGCCTCAGAGATATCAATTATTTCACCTCGTATTCTGCCAATCATTTAACTTTTTACCAATCTGCCGCGGCGGAAAGTCTTTGCGCCTGCCATGCGCGCCATATTGTGGCGAGTTTGAATATGGCAGAGGGCAATTGCGAGCGCATCAGCCGCATCTTCTTGAGGTTTTCCTGGCAGCTTTAACAGGGTCTGGACCATATGCTGAATCTGTCCTTTTGTGGCTGCGCCGGTACCGACGATAGCCTGCTTGACTTTACGCGCCTCGTACTCCGAGATAGGTAACCCCTGATTTGCCACAGCTACCATCGCGACGCCTCTGGCATGACCGAGTTTAAGTGCAGAATCGGCACTTTTCGCCATGAAGATTCGTTCGATGGCGACTTCATCTGGCGCGAACTCGTCAATAATTTGGGTGACACCCGCATAAATCTCTTCAAGTCGCTGGGGCAGTTCGCTTTTTGGGATCGTCTTGATACAGCCACTGGTGATATAGGTATGGGACGCGCCAACGCTTCGGATAACACCATATCCGGTGATTCGTGAACCAGGATCTATTCCCAGAGTGAGCGTCATATCGGTGAGTTCTAAATAAACTGGTACGAGTCTATCACAACAACCCTTCGCCTGATCTGGGCGTCGAACAAGATCTAAATATTCACTATTTACTTATTTGGTGGAAGTTCATATTTATGAAAAGGATAGCTGACCAAGTCCGGGGATACATCACTCGTCGCTGAAGGCAGCGTTGGTGTAAACATTCTGGACGTCGTCAAGATCCTCAAGGTGATCAATAAGTCTTATCACTTTCTCAGAAGCATCCGGATCCAGTTCCGTTAGATTCTGGGCGACCATACCCAGCTCGGACATTTCAGGTTCAAATCCTGCGTCTAATAGCGCCTCTTTCACCGTCAAGAAATCACCAGGGTCTGTGGTGACCTCAATCGAACCATCTTCCGCCGTTTCAACATCTTCTGCACCTACCTCGATCGCAACTTCCATCAGTGCTTCTTCATCGGCGCCAGGGGCGAAATGGAATTGTCCCATGTTATCGAACATATAGGCTACCGACCCATCCGTGCCAAGGTTGCCTCCCGCCTTAGTAAAGGCATGACGTACCTCAGCAACTGTTCTGTTTCTGTTGTCGGTCACTGTTTCAACCAAAAAAGCGATGCCACCTGGACCGTAACCCTCGTACGTCAATGAACTCAGGTCGCCACCTTCAAGACCGCCTGCACCGCGAGCAATAGCGCGCTCCATCGTGTCCTTTGGCATCTGCGCAGCCTTAGCCTTGTCAACGACCGTACGAAGTGAAGGATTGTCCTCGACAAGACCTCCACCATCTCGAGCAGCAATCGTCAATTCGCGGATAATTTTTGTAAACACCTTCCCTCGCTTGGCATCCTGCCCTGCCTTACGGTGTTTAATGTTACTCCACTTACTATGACCAGCCATGGCTTACAAATCCTCACTCATCAACCTAGGTTAAACATTGGCACGCAAATTATCACGCCGCCGCGCCCGTTTAGTTCAAATCTTACTCTTTTTTACCGCAATATTTAGCTCAGCGAGTTGTGGTGGATCAACCTCGCTTGGCGCCGAAGTCATCAGACAGGCAGCTGTCTGAGTCTTTGGAAATGCGATCACGTCACGAATAGCGTTTGAATCACACATGAGCATGATGAGTCGGTCTAATCCAAAAGCAAGACCACCATGAGGCGGCGCACCATACTTCAATGCATCGAGCAGAAAGCCAAACTTTATATTAATCTCGTGCTCGGTAAGGTCTAGTACTTCAAAAATTTTCTTTTGCATTTCCATCTCATGCACACGAATCGAGCCACCACCGACTTCTATGCCGTTTAGCACGACATCATAAGCTCTGGATAGCACGCTGCCGGGATCCGCAAGCATTGCATCCATATCTCCGGTAGGTTGTGTAAATGGATGATGGGTGGCTGTCCAGTTTGAACCTTCTCCTTCAAACATCGGGAATTCCGTCACCCATAGCGGCGCCCACTTCTTAGCGTAAAGATTCAGATCTTCAGCGATTTTACAGCGCAGCGCGCCCAATGCATCATTAACCACCTTGGCCTTATCCGCTCCGAAAAAGATGATGTCTTTGTCTTCTGCGCCAACCCTGTCTAGGATATTTAACACGACGTTATCCGGCAAGAATTTCAAAATCGGAGACTGCAAACCTTCGATACCGGCAGCAAGATCATTCACTTTAATGTATGCCAGACCCCGCGCTCCGTATATGCTTACAAACTTCGTATACCCATCAATCATTTTCCTCGTCAGCTGATCACCATTCGGTAATCTAAGCGCAGCAACTCGCGATTTAGGATCGTTTGCGGGTCCACTGAATACGTTAAATTCGACTTCCTTCAACAGATCGGCGACGTCAGCAAGTTCCAAACCAAAACGTAGGTCTGGTCTGTCACTGCCATATTTCTTCATGGCATCGGCGTAGGTCATCACAGGAAACTCAGGCAGCTCGACATCGATTGTTTCTCTAAACATTTGACGGAACATGGTTTCAACCAGATCCATAATTTCTTGTTCCTCGAGAAACGTTGTTTCGATATCCACCTGAGTAAATTCCGGTTGGCGATCGGCACGTAAATCTTCATCACGAAAACATCGTGCGATTTGGTAGTACCTGTCAAAACCTGAGATCATTAACAATTGTTTGAACAACTGGGGCGACTGCGGTAACGCAAAAAACTCCCCCGGATGCGTACGACTCGGTACCAAATAATCCCGCGCGCCCTCTGGGGTTGCCTTGGTCAGGATGGGCGTCTCGATATCAATAAAGTCCTGCTGATCAAGGTAGTTGCGGATAAAGTGGCTAACTTTTGATCGTAGGCGCAATTTGTCCTGCATTTCGGGGCGACGCAGATCAATGTACCGATACCTTAAACGCACATCCTCACCAGCATCGGAGTGCTCATCAAGTTGAAAAGGAGGTGTTTCTGAGGCATTCAGTATCGTTAGTTCTTTACCAAGCACTTCAATCATGCCCGTGGCCATCTTGGGATTGATAGCAGCAGCATCTCTGGTTCTAACACGGCCTGTGATATTCAAGACGTATTCATTTCTAACCTGATCTGCCAGCTTGAAGCTTTCAACCGTATCGGGGTCGAATACAACCTGAACGATGCCCGCGTGATCTCGAACATCGAGGAAAATAACACCGCCATGATCTCTTCGGCGATGAACCCAACCGCAAAGTGAAACTTGATCGTCAATATGGCTATCTCTGAGCTGACCACAAAGGTGGGTCCGCATTTTTATTCTCCTGACTCTCCAATAGAGCTATGAATGATTATCGTCGACTACCATGGCGCAATCTATTACGAAGACGCAGAGGTATTCTCTTGAAGGTTCTAATTTGAAGCGGAAGTGCTTTTGCTTTTTGAACTATCAGATGATGAGCTTTTGTTGCTGCTTCCGGACTCGCCGCTACTGGAAGCGCTGCTACTGCTGCTTGAAGAGCTGGTCCCCTCGGCAACATTCTTCTTTGATCCTGTCTTAAAATCTGTTTCATACCAACCCTTACCCTTCAATCGAAAAGCTGCGGCTGAAACCAATTTCTTCAATTTTGGCGCCTGACACTGAGGACAATCCACAAGCGGTTCATCACTCATCTTTTGGATCTTCTCGAATCTGTGTTCACAGGCTTCACACTGATACTCGTATATCGGCATGATTTCGCTTCCTCTGTTGGTTAACTTAGCCGCAAAGCTGCTGGTACTTTCGCGGCGGCGCATTATACCCCAATAATTCACGTTGGCATAACCTCCCCAACCCGGGAAATTAGCGCAATTCGGACCGATATTTTAATTCAGAAGCTAGCCTCAAAGCTCGCCATCCCGCTGAAACATGTCAGCGTCAGGAAAAAACTCAAACTACAGCATGCTCAGATCTTCACTTTCTGGTGTGCCTGACGTTTACAATCGAAGAGCAAAACGCGCTTGAGAAGCATAGAACACGTCCATCGATTCGACTCGACTTTCGCACCAATGCTAATGGAGGCAACACTATTCACCAAGTGCAAGAAAATTTTGCCAAATCCGCCTGCTGTTTCTCAATCCCATTGTTGATCTTTAGCGTTTTTGACACTGATCGGAATTCCAGATCGAAACAGAGAGCAAACGCTTTGCACGCAGCCGAGGAGCACGACGAATTTTGTTCAGAAAAGCATAATCACCTTAAGGCAGGTATTCGAGCACTCAGTGTCTGGAAAGCTTTCTCCGAGACTAAATGGTCAAAACCAACTTCACCACAACATCCGACTTGAATTCATGAATTGATCTAAGACATGCTTTCTTGAAAAAAAACACAAAGATATCGGTCATTTCCGAAAAAAAACCAGCTAATTCTTGCGAGTGATTTTCCAATCATATATAAAGGGCACCACAAACGATGTGATAAGAATTACCGCTATATTCTCGTGTCAAAACGTTCTCATCTTTGAAAAACATTCTCAACTGATCTTACAAAAAAGGAAAACCGAATGGCTGCCAAAAAGGCGACTAAGAAACCTGCTGCTAAAACTTCTGCTCCAGCGAAGCGACTACCAGCGATCAAACAGAAGTACACCAAGAGTGCGATCTTGAGTGAGATTTCAGAAAACACTGATCTGAGCAAGAAGCAAGTAACGGCAGTGCTCGATGAATTGAAAGACTTGATCGAACGTCACGTTAAAAAAGGCAGCACAGGTGAGTTTACTCTTCCTGGTTTGCTCAAGATCAAAACCGTTAAGAAGCCTGCTCGCAAGGCACGTAAAGGTGTACCTAATCCTTTCCGCCCTGGTGAAGTTATGGACGTAGCTGCCAAGCCAGCCAGCACAAAAGTTAAAGTTTTACCGCTCAAGGCGCTGAAAGACTTCGTTTAGTCGCATGACTGAGAACCTTGATTTACGCTGTATTTCAGTCATTACTGCTCTTTTTAGTGCAGTTCTTGTTTGAGAACTACGTAAAAGCAGGAAAAAGGTCGCGATCCGCGGCCTTTTTTTTGCTTAAAATTTGAACTAACTCAAATTCGCGACTCTCGTGGTGTGTTAGATTAGGAAATATAATTAACTACTCCGCATCCACAGGCATCTCTTTTTGCTGGGATCGTCACGGTAATGTGTGCATGTCGAATTCGCCCTGATAGACTGCAAAGCGAATTGGGCGCAATTAAATCCACATTGACTCCGGGCTATCTGGACAAAGGAATAATCAACTTAAGATCATGAAAGCATCCCGTTACACCATCGCAACCCTAAAGGAAACGCCAGCAGATGCTGAAGTTGCCAGCCATCAACTTCTTATCCGGGGCGGGTTCATTCGAAAACTGGCTTCCGGTATCTACAATTGGCTGCCAATGGGATTGCGGGTGCTTCATAAAGTTGAACGTATTATCCGCGAAGAAATGGACGCGTCAGGCGCCCTTGAAATTTCGATGCCCGTCGTACAACCAGGAGAACTGTGGGTCGAGTCTGGCCGATGGGCTGAATATGACGATGGTCTGTTACTGAAGCTCAAAGATCGGCACGAGCGAGATTTTTGTCTTGGCCCTACCCATGAAGAGGTCGTCACCGACATCGCGCGAACAGAGTTAAAAAGTCATCGCCAACTACCGATTAATTTTTACCAGATACAAACTAAATTTCGCGACGAAACTCGTCCAAGATTTGGGCTTTTGCGTGCCCGCGAATTCATCATGAAAGATGCGTACTCCTTTCACATGAACCTGAAGAGCCTCGATGAGACTTATATGGCGATGCACAGGGTTTATTCGAACGTACTCAATAGAATGCAACTGGAGTTCAGGCCAGTAGATGCGGACACCGGCGCCATCGGCGGCAGTGATTCTATGGAGTTTCACGTATTAGCGGATTCCGGCGAAGACACCATTGCCTTCAGCACTGAAAGCGAATACGCCGCTAACATTGAGAAAGCCGAAGCGCTAGCCCCCGCGAAAAGCGAGGCGCAACACCTAGATCTGGAAAAAGTCGCCACACCGGGTGCAAAAACAATAGACTCGGTGTCTGAGCACCTAGGAGTAGCAACAGCAACCACAGTCAAAACCTTGATCGTCAAAGGAACAGAATCTCCACTGGTAGCCCTAATCATCCGGGGTGACCATCAGCTAAACCCGCTAAAGGCAGAGAAAATGCCTGAAGTAGCAAGCCCGTTACAAATGGCTGAGGACACAGAAATAGTTAACATTATTGGTTGCGCGCCTGGGTCCATTGGTCCTAGCGGACTTTCGATTCCTGTCTTAGCAGACCGAAGCGCTTACGCTATGTCGAATTTTGTCTGTGGCGCAAATATCGATGAGTTTCATTTTGTTAACGTCAACTGGGGTCGCGATGCAAACGCCGACGCCGTTTACGATCTTCGTGATGTGATTGAAGGTGACCCGAGTCCCGATGGCAAGGGCACACTTGTGTTCAAAAAAGGCATAGAGGTGGGTCACATTTTTCAGTTGGGTGAAAAGTACTCAAAAGCAATGAACGCGACAGTCCTTGACGAAAACGGCAAGGCGATTGTTATGTCCATGGGCTGCTACGGCATGGGCGTTACTCGTTTGGTTGCTGCGATAATTGAGCAGTATCACGATGACAAAGGAATGAAGTGGCCCACTATTATCGCACCCTTTCAGATCATTATTATTCCAATTAATGCACATAAGTCACCGCAAGTGGCTGAAGCTGCGGACGACATTTACAAGTCTATGCGAGGTCTCGGCATCGAAGTGTTGTTAGATGATAGGGAAGGACACAGGCCCGGCGCTAAATTTGCAGATGCAGAACTCATGGGCATTCCACATCGAATTGTCGTTGGCGAGAGAGGTCTGAAAACCGACACCGTTGAATACGCGAACAGACAAACCGGCGAATCAAGTGATTTGCCGATTGAGGGGTTGGAAACCCATTTTCGCCAGATTATTGACAGGGAACTCAACTCTTAACATCAGCAGGCGATATAGCTCTGCCCCAATTGAAGACCAACGTGGTTCCTGAAATCCCCAAGCGTGTGTTTTAAACGCAGCGTGCTATACCTGCATTTGTGAAGCGCTTGTCGGTGAACCCGCCTTGAATGTAGATGGCTCTGTTGGCTGTATTTTTCTAAACAACGTGCAACATTAAATTAGCGCTTTACTTCATCACCTAAGAGCGGGGACAAAAAGTGATCTTGATGGACAAAAAACACGGCTAATCTATTCGGGCCAACAATGATGCTTCAGTTTGTGGACCCACAAGCGTCGCCTTAAGTTTACCCTCGCGGTCAAACACGTAAGTTGTTGGCAGAACCTGCGGTATTTTTACGCCCAGCAGTTTTGAGGGCTCAATTGCAAAAACCGGAAAAGTGATATTCATTTTCGCGATTTCTTTTTTCAGCTCTTCGCCCTCCACCTGATCAAAATCAACACCCAGTATTATCAGATCATCGGCGTGTTCTTTGTTGAGTTTGTTCAGCTCTGGTATTTCCTTAATACAAGGCGCACACCAGGTCGCCCAGTAATTTACGAATACATATTTACCGTGCAAGTTGGCAAGGGAATAGCCATTCCCATCTGCATCTACAAAATCGGCTTTTGCGCAAGCAGAGAGGAAAATCACGAGACCGAAACCAACGACACATCTAGATAAAGATTGACTGAATTCTGCAACCACAGTCCTCATCTTTGACAAATCCATCACAACACACCTAACCATAAAAACACTTCCTTCTTTTCAAATGAGAGAACTTACTAGGACACCTTACGGGCAAATATAGTTTCAAGATCGTCTGACAATATTTCTCTGGTTTGCCCGGACAATTCATCGAATCGATTCGACAGATCAAGCCCCCAATCGGACTCACCTTTCATCTCGATAGGCAGTGGCCACGGTAACGCCCGGTAAAGTTCCCAAACGGTGAGATCACTCAAATCTTTGCTAAGCACCATGCCACCGCGGTCAACGGCACGAATCAGATCAAGTTCCATCAAGCGTTCCTTGTAGTCATTCCACTGTTCGAGATCAATTCTAGCCCCCTGTCTCTGTATCTCCTTATCTTTCACGGTTTGCCCTTGCTGATGGGCGTGATAGAAGATTTCGAGGATAATCATCAACTGAAATAGCGGTGCTTCGAGTTTTGTATCACCTTCAGACCTGAAAATTCCCAGCCCCTTCACTAGTTCCGCGCCGAGCAAAACAATCGTCCAAGATATATATATCCACAGCAAAAATAGTGGCAAAGCGGCAAAGGTGCCATAAATTAATTTGAAATTGGAGTTCGCCATAAAGAATCCAAACAGCGACCGCGCCAACAAGAAGATGATCGCCACAACAACACCCCCGATAAGCGCGTGCTTAAACGATACGGCGCAGTTTGGCACAGCCATGTATAGTAGCGTAAACATCGACACACTTAGCAAAACGGGTAAATATTGTATGAGCCCAGTAATCTCCGTGACGTCGCTAATAAGAGGCTGAGTCAATGTGTAAGCTGTGATAGCCAACACAGCCGGTCCCAATGTGAGTATTGCCCAGTAAACAAGGAAACGTTGAAAACCGTGGCGGGGCTCCTTCACTCTCCAAATGTCGTTAAATGTACGTTCAATTGTAAACAACATCAGCAGAGCCGTAACTGACACGAGAATGCCGCTAGGGACCCCGAGGTTTGTCGCTGAAGTTGAAAACTCATCCAGGTACTCTCGAACGACGGCAACATTTTCCGGCACAACGTTAGTGAAAATAAATTCTTGCACGGTGCCGGACAGGCCATCAAACGCTTCAAAAGCGTTAAAGATGGTATACATCACCGTCAACAAAGGGACAACCGCAAACAATGTCTGAAACGTTAATGCGGCGGCGGTGGAACGACAGCTATCCTCAATAAACCTTTCCGACATCAAGCAAAAAAACGCCCATATCTGCCGGAATAGCGGCGGAACTTTTATATACTGTTCGATAAACCCCATGATTGACCCTGACTAGTATAGGTGCGTTCAACTTGAGGCATCTGCGAACGCACAATAAGATTGTCGCCAACAAAATACCAAATTACTGCTCGACAGACCAAATTTCACAGACAATAAAAGGAGGAAAGCATGAGTACTGTCACAATCTACCATAATCCAAGATGCTCGAAATCGAGAAAAACACTCGCACTATTAAATGAGCACAACGTACAACCCGATATCGTGCTCTATCTCGAGTCGCCACCCTCAGAGGCCGAGCTTAAAGCGATTCTGGCCAAACTGGGCATAGCTCCTCGGGCACTGATGCGAAAGGGTGAAGACGCATACAAAGAGAACAACTTGGGGGACACTGAACTGACCGATGACGAACTTATCGCCGCTATGATTGCATCACCAATCTTGATTGAGAGACCCATCGTTGTGAGCGGAGGTGTAGCAAAAATTGGTCGACCACCTGAGCAGGTGCTTGAAATTGTGATCTAGCACGCAATAGTAAACTTAGCGCTGGCAATAGGGATTTGAAGAGGGGTTGTTAGTGAATAATTTTGGGTCTGCTCTCTACTTTTGTCCTGCGATCTGGCAAGTCAGACTCTATCAAACTGTCTGAGGCTAATTCACCTTCCTCATAACCTTCGCCAGTTCCTCTAACCTCGTAACGCCGGGTAATTACTTCGCCATCGAGAATATCCGGGAGTACTTTGAGAAATTCTTCCATGTGTTCTGTTTCGAAGTGCGCCTGCAGAGAGTCCACACAATCCCATTCCTGAAAAAGTAGTAGTGTGTTGATATCACTCAACCCTACGTAAAACTCGTAGCTGATGCATCCTTCTTCAGCTCGGCTTGCGACTGACATTCGTTTCATCAATGCCAACGCTTCTTCGCGATAATCAGCTTTGACTGGAAATGTGCCATGGACAATGATCATTTATGCCTTCCTGGTCAACACAACGTTCACGGCTGCGTACCACCATTTGAAAATTTTATTATAGCGCGGAAATCCATCACGATCACTCTTCTCGATGAACGGTAAAAGGTGACCAACTCTGCGCCGTTGGCATCACTTCTAACTGGTTGATATTGATATGGGGCGGCAGCGCAGTAACCCAGTGAATAATCTCCGCCACATCATTTGCGGAAAGCGGTTTCATGCCTGCGTACACCTGCTCAGCCTGCCGTTCGTCGCCATTAAATCGAACAACCGAAAATTCCGTTTCGCACATACCCGGCTCCACATTACTGATCCTGATATTCTTACCACTGAGATCGGCTCTCATATTACGAGAAAATTGCTGAACAAACGCCTTGGTGCCACCATACGTATTTCCTCCGGGATAAGGCCAATTCGCAGCAACTGACCCGAGGTTGACGATGTGACCACCCCCGCGGGCAACCATACCTGGCAATATAGCCCTAGTGACGTACATTAACCCTTTGACATTAGTGTCTACCATTTGCTCCCAATCATCGAGATCTGCCGAATCTGCCCCACCCAAACCTTTCGCCAAACCTGCATTATTAATAAGAATATCAACGTCCTGGAAACCCTCAGGCAATGCTGCCAATTGATCAGTGACGGCTTCACGCTCACGGACATCAAGTGTCATCGTGTGGACTTCCGTTTGAACCGACAATTTGGACCTCAAAGCTTCAAGCCTGTCTTGCCGACGAGCAGCAAGAATCAATTTGTTAGCCCCGCCGGCAAACTTTTCCGCACAGGCACGCCCAAAACCCGAGCTAGCGCCTGTAATCAAAACCGTAGACATAATTTTAAATTCTCCAGATCACTATTAACTTGTACGATGGAATCACTTTGATAACAGTACTTCGATGACGCTATTAGTCGCGCCGACCAATCATGCCAATACCATTTTCAACCAGCGCTGCTTCGATCTCCGTCAGGATCATCGGGTCATCGATCGTAGCTGGTGGCTCAAAGGGCTGCTTATCAGCGATCTTTCGCATGACTTGGCGTAGTATTTTGCCAGAGCGGGTTTTGGGCAAACGATCAACAACAATGGATTGTTTGAAGTTGGCAAATGCACCAATTTCTTTTCGAACCAGCGCGGTCAAATCGAGCTTGATCTTTTCGTGAGTGTCATTGATACCATCCTTTAGTAACAATAGCGCCATGGGAATCTGACCTTTATCTGGATCTTCGATACCTATCACAGCACATTCAGCCACCGCTGGATGCGCAGCCACAATCTCTTCCATTTCCCCTGTCGAAAGTCGGTGACCCGCGACGTTAATTACATCATCGGTCCTTCCCATAATGTATAGGTAGCCGTCCTCATCAAAATAACCTCCATCGCCGGTATGATAGTAGCCAGGGTGTAGCGTCATGTATGCATCGTGATAACGATTATGATCACCCCACACGGTAGGCAAACAACCAGGCGGTAAAGGTAACTTGATGACAACGTCACCCTCTTCGCCGGCCGCTTCTTGCTTATGCGCTTCACTCAAAATTTGAACGTTAAAGCCTGGCACCGGAAAGCTGACCGACCCAGCTTTTGTGCCCGCGGGGTCAAGCCCCATCAAATTGCCTGCGACGGGCCATCCCGTCTCCGTTTGCCACCAGTGGTCAATGACAGGTATTTGTAATATCTCCCGTAGCCAGTGGTAGGTAGGCGGGTCCGTTCGCTCACCTGCCACGAACAGTGTCCTTAGAGACGAGATATCATATTTCTTCAAAAGTTCGCTGTTCGGGTCTTCCTTGCGCATCGCCCTAAATCCGGTGGGTGCGGTAAAGAAAACATTCACTTTGTGATCCTGAATTATTCGCCAGAATGTTCCGGCGTCCGGCGTCCGAACCGGCTTACCCTCGAACAATATCGTTGTACAACCCGCAAACAGAGGCGCATATACAATATACGAATGACCAACCACCCATCCAACATCCGATGCGCCCCAAAAAACCTCGCCAGCTTCTACACCGTAAACAGCTTTCATACTGTATTGCAGCGCCACCGCGTGACCGCCGTTGTCTCTCACAACACCCTTGGGTTTACCGGTCGTGCCAGAAGTGTAAAGAATGTAAAGGGGATCAGTCGCCAACATCGGCACGCAATTCGCCATTTTACCATTCGCGTCAGTCAACGCCTGATACCAATCAAGATCGCGTGCACCCATCGCAGCCTCGCATTGCGGGCGCTGAAGGATGACGCAGGTTTCCGGCTTGTGAGATGCGAGTTCAATCGCTTCATCAATAAGCGGTTTGTAGGCAATCGTGTTCGCGAACTCAATACCGCAGGAAGCAGACAGCAGAACCCGAGGTTCAGAATCATCAATTCTCGTCGCCAACTCCCGTGCAGCAAAGCCGCCAAAGACCACTGAGTGCACTGCGCCTATACGCGCACAGGCGAGCATCGCTATGGCCGCTTCAGGAATCATCGGCATATAAATGATAACTCTATCGCCCTTTACGACACCGAGGTTCTCAAGCGCGCCAGCAAAAAGTGCGACATTGTCTCTCAGCTCTCTATAGGTATAGGTCTGAATGGTGTTCGTGACAGGAGAGTCGTAAATCAATGCAGGCTGATCTGCCCGGCCGTTGTCGACATGGAAATCTAGCGCAATATGCGCCGTGTTTAGCTCACCATCCGCAAACCAGACATCATTGCCATTTTCTCCTCTGGAGAGAATGTTTTCGGGTTTTCGAAACCAGTCTATCGAGTCAGCCTGAGCTTTCCAAAACTCCGCTGGTTGCTGGAGTGATTCAGCGAAGGCTGCTTTGTATTTCTCCCCCATTACTGCTTTTTTGTCCGAATCTGATTGAACCTGCGACAACTTTTTGCTCCACAACTTAAGAAACGTCCACCATAACAATAATCAGCGTGCCAGAAAAAGAACTACCTCCGACAAGCAGGCAAAAAAAAGGGGCCAATTGGCCCCTTTCTCATCAATTAACGCGCTTACTTTTTCTTACGCTTACGCTTCATTGCGGCTAGCTGTGCCTTGGTAGGCTGTGCATTCATCAGCTGCTGGTAAATCTTTGCTCGCTTAGAAATCTTTTTGTGATCGATATAAAAACCTACGGCCTTGGCCCATGCGCCTTCCAATCCGTGAAGATTGATTGAAACGGTGGTATTAACAATCTTGCCGGCTTTTGCCGACATAATGCCAATCTGGAATACGGGTGTTCTGGTACCGCTTTTTTCGGTTTTCATTCTAAACAAAATACCGCGCACCTTGCCGTTTTTGTCAAACAGCGCTGTTTTTGCAGCTTCAGCTTTCGCTTTCGCCTGCATTTTTTCCAGAACAGCATCCCTAGCTTCAGCTTCCGCCTTAACTGCTGCTCGCGCAGCCCCGCGGACCCGCTTACCATTTTCTTTCAGCGAAAAGTACTCTTGGTAAGTTTTTCCTGCAATTTGACGCCTAACTCTGAACCCATGGAATCGAGAAGTATCAAGTAGTTCTACGCTCATAATTATATGCCTTTAATTTTCCGCATCTTGCGGGTGGATTAATTGAGTGACGAACCCTGTCGTACGGTGGATTTAACTGACACCAAGCGGTTCGTTTTCGTAATCGGGCACTGACAGGCTTACGTTGTCAGACACCGGCCAATTACAAAGTGGCGCAATTCTAACTTAAATTTTGAAAAAATCGACTACTTTCAACCAGAAAAGCGATATTTTTGACCGAAACCACTCAGATTCGTTAGGCAATAGTGAGAAAGCGTCATATTAAAAGGAACAAATGACGCCAGTGAGCAGATTCTTTAATGCGTTAGAAGGTAGCTTACCGTGCAACCTGCACGTCACTGTAAACAAAAAATGATTGCAGGGCGTACTATTGGCACACCCTTCAATCTATTGGAAGCGGGAGAGATCCGCTTCCAGCCTTTAATGCGCCTCGGGCAAGGTGACAACCTTCTGGGAAATCAACTCGTCAACTTCACTATCACTAAGACCCGCTCCCAACAGCACTTCCCTGCCATCTTGTCCGGGGATACGTGAGCTATGGGTCAGAGCAGGTTTGGTCCTGTTAAACCGGGGCGATGGTGCCGGTTGTACAACGCCATCCATCTCAACAAATGTTCCACGTGCCTTGTTATGGGGATGATCAGCAACTTCGCCGAGTCCCAATACAGGCGCAAAACAAACATCTGAACCCTCCATAATGTCGCACCATTCATCACGGGTTTTAGACTTGAACACAGTGGTGAGTTTCTCTTTGAACTCAGGCCAACGAGACTGATCCATTTGCGCCGAAAAATCCTCGGCGTCTAGACCGGCTTTTTCCACCAACAACGCATAAAACTGAGGCTCGATCGAACCTAACGAAATATATCCACCATCACTGGTCTCGTAAGTATCGTAAAAGTGTGCACCACCATCGAGCATATTACTGGCACGCTCGTCTTTCCATATCCCTGCTGCCCGCATTGTGAAGAACATTGACATCAAGGTCGCTGCACCGTCGACCATCGCAGAGTCGACAACTTGACCCTTTCCGGACTTCTGAGCCTCCAACATGCCACAGACCATGCCAAATGCTAACAACATGCCGCCGCCACCAAAATCCCCAACAAGATTGAGAGGAGGAACAGGCTTACCACCCTGGTTACCGATCGCACCCAACGCGCCGGACAGTGCGATATAGTTAATATCGTGACCCGCGGCGTTGGCCATTGGCCCATCCTGCCCCCAACCTGTCATTCGACCATAGACAAGTTTTTCGTTTCGCCCCAAACATTCCTCAGGACCGATTCCCAATCGCTCGGTAACACCGGGTCTAAAACCTTCGAACAAACCATCAGCAGATTCACAGAGTTTTAGCACAAGCTCTTTCCCAGCGGGGCTTTTCAGGTCAACCGCTATCGACTTTCGCCCGCGATTCAATACGTCAATATTTCGGCGGCTGGATGAACCCGCACGATCGACACGAATCACCTCCGCACCCATATCTGCCAGCATCATGCCGCAGAAAGGACCTGGGCCAATACCTGCCAACTCTATTATTTGAAAACCTGTTAACGGTCCCATTTAGCACTCCTTTTAGTTTAGATATTCTTTTACGTGATCAAATTTAAAAGAACTATAGGCGGAATCCCACTGATGTATCAACAATTCGCTATCTCCGCCGACTCTTTTGCCTGCTTTTATCTGACTAATTGATGTGCAGGGCGCTATTCTCGTTCCGGAGAGGGAAATTAGCCTCATATGGAAGCGCCACACAATACCCTCCATAGGGATATTTTTGTGTCTTGTCTATCATTTAGATGCTGCGAAGTGGGCACCTTGCACGCTTGCCGACTAAAAGCCAAGGAGTTGATTTTTCGCGGTTTCTTTCACGGTAAAACACCAGATACCGAAAGCTGTCACAGACAGCTAGCGGACTTTTTACGACGAATTCTATATCATTCAGGTTTAACCACATCACGTACTTATTTGAGCTGCTACAGCCTCTCGCTAACCCGATCTCGCGCGGCATTGTCAATGCCAAACAGCCGCTGTCAGCTCTCCGTTTTAAGATAAGGAAAACACAATGCCTACACTTCTCGAACATGTAGAAATTCAGCCAGAGCAAGAAGCCGTAGCAAGCGTCATCTGGCTTCACGGACTTGGAGCCGATGGTCACGATTTCGAGCCGATTGTGCCTGAGCTGAACTTACCTGACGCCTTACCTATAAGATTTATTTTCCCACATGCGCCGATTCGCCCTGTGAGCGTTAATGAAGGAGATGAAATGCGCGCCTGGTATGATTTCTCTTTCCATAGCGAGAAAGGCGACGGCCATGACATTGAGACCTCGGCAAATTACGTACGAGATTTTATTGATCAGGAAATGGCCCGGGGAATTCCAAGTCACAAAATTATTCTGGCGGGGTTTTCTCAAGGTGGCGTAGTAGCACTTCACACCGCTATTCGGTGCGAGCATCGACTGGCAGGCGTCGTCGCCTTGTCCACATATCTGAATGATTTCGCTTCAGCTGAACAAGCGCTATGCGATAGCAATTTAGCGATACCCATCCTGATGGCTCACGGATCATATGACCAAGTGATCCCAATTAGCCGAGCAGCGACCTCAAGAGAAAATCTCATCCGTCTAGGTTTTGATGTACGTTGGTTTGATTACCCGATGGAGCATCAGGTTTGTCTGGAGGAGATCACAGAGATATCCGCCTTCTTTCAGGAAGTGCTATGACAGCCGTCGCGCGCTCAGAACAAACTTACTACGGTGAATTGGGCATCGCCTCTTCTGATGCATGGTTGTCCGCAGTTCTGAATGATTTTAATGCATTTCTCAATGACCATGCGGCAAATGAACGTAAGGCGTCTGCCATGGCGATGTCTATGGTCACGCACTATCCGGATAAGCCAGACGTTTTAACAGCAATGATTGACCTTGCGCTGGAGGAACTTAACCACTTTCGCCAGGTTGTCAGACTGATGCAAAATCTGGGCATATCACCTTCTGCAGATGAAAAAGATCCGTACGTTAACCGACTCCGTAAACACCTGCGAGAAGGCTCAGATCTGTACTTCTTAGACAGACTTCTCTCCGCGGCGGTGATTGAAGCCAGAGGCGCAGAACGCTTTGCCCGCATTGCGGAGGCAAACGTTGATCCGGAAATACAGGTGTTCTACGCAACCCTTGCCCGATCTGAAAGAAATCACCACCACTTGTTTATCGATCTTGCCTTAAAGTATTTCACGAAACATGAAGTAGACGACAGGCTGACCGAATGGTTGCGAATAGAGTCCGAGGTTGTATCGAGTCTAGAGATCCGAGCTCGCTTGCATTAGGCATATCTGGAGGTGAGCAATCACCATAACAGCTGATAAACAAATCGAAAAATATCTTAATCGTTACGCAGAACCAGAAGCGGGTCGGGTCGTTGAGCTATTCTCAGACTCAAACCCGAATTCTGGTATGACAGCAAAAATCGCGTACGAACACTGTCTTGTTATTCCTGCACGAGATGAAGACTGGCGCGAGATACAGCAGGTCTGGCGCAATTTAACGGCTAGGATGATTGTCATTCTCATTTTAAACACTAGCGACGAGGATGATCACGAAACAGAGCGGTTACTCACTGAAGCAATATCTTCTCACCTGCTCAATAGTGGCAACCTTTATCTTTCCCGACTCAATAGCTCAATCGACTGCCTTATCGTTGACCGGGTGTCTAAAAACTGGATATTCAAGCAAACTGAAGGCGTTGGACTCGCGCGAAAAATTGGTGCCGACATTGCGCTTTCTATGATCAGGTCAGGACTGGTTACAAACCCTTTCATCAACAATACCGACGCAGATGCCGAGCTGCCTGCGGACTACTTCGATGCATCTCAACTAAACACGGCTTCGGACAAGAAAGTCGCAGCAATAGTCAGACCATTCCGGCACGTTTTACGCTCGGATCAAGCGCCTTCAGCAGGTGAAGAGACCTCGATAAAAGACGCGCCTTATCAAGCTCAGATTCAAGCCCAAGTTCGAGCCATGTTACTGTATGAAATATCGCTATATTACTATGT